>OBIC01000292.1_pt1 | contig 16073 bp, 13 predicted proteins | sample 1519831 | NCBI WGS metagenome assembly OBIC01 (sample SAMN03019805, study PRJEB22545) | beach sand metagenome | biome: beach; feature: sea beach; material: beach sand | place: USA: Municipal Pensacola Beach, FL | collected 2010-10-20 | depth 40-45 cm m | reverse complement strand
CGGACTGAAAATCCGCGTGTCGGTGGTTCGAATCCGCCCCTGGGCACCACGCTTTCACATTTGACTCAACTGGAATTGTCGTACGCTCCCGACAAGGGCTTTTCGCGCGCCGCGCAAGCGGGTAGAAGCAGGCTTTGGGCATTTCACACAGCCAAATCGGGCGAGGCAGGGCAGATGAGCGAGAAAATCCGGCAATATTGGGATGAACGGGCAGGCCAGAATGCGGGGGAGTTGACCGCAACGACCCAGGATGTCTGGATGCGGCATCTTGAGGTTGCCACCCTTATCGGGCTGATCGAGGAACTGGCCCCGCCCGCGGGTGCGCGCATCGCCGATATGGGATGCGGCGACGGCAATACCCTGCTGGCTCTCGCACCGCGCTTTCGCGACTACCGCTTCAGTGGCTTTGACTATGCGCCGCAAATGATCGAGACAGCGAACAACAATCTGGCTGCCCTGGGCGCGGAAGGATCAAATCTGCAATTTTCGGTTGGCGATGTAACCGACCCGGTGGCAAGCGTCGGGGAAGCAAGTCTCGATATTGCGATGACCGATCGTTGCCTCATCAATCTCGATGATAGCGCGGCGCAATTTCGCGCGCTTGGGGAAATCGCCCGCACGCTCAAGCCGGGCGGCCATTATCTCGCCATCGAGAATTTTCACGAAGGTCAGGATGCGATGAACGCGGCCCGCGCGGCAGTGGGGCTGCCGGAAATTCAGGTCCGCTGGCATAATCATTTCTTCCACGAGGCAGAATTCCGCGCCGAGGCGGAACGGCATTTCGAAACAATTGAAATCCGCGAATTTGCAAGCGCCTATTACTATGCGACGCGTGTCATCTATTCCGCCATGTGCAAGATGCAAGGGGTTGACCCCGACTATCAGCATGAGATCCATCAGCTGGCGGTAAAATTACCCGCGATGGGTGCCTATAGCCCGATCCGGCTCGTCATCCTGCGCAAGAAAGGCTGAGCGAAATCGCACTGCAAGTAGCGCTCTATTCAGGTCCGGCTTGCAGCAGCTGTTTCACCGCATCGCAGATATAGTCGATATCATCTGTCGTCAGATTATAGCCGCTCGGCAGATTAAGGCCGCGCGGCGCGAGATCATAAGACACGCTGTTCCGCCGGCGCGCGGCCTGCGCCTGCGCAGTGCCGGCAAAGGCGGGGATGTCGCTCAGCGGATCGAACATCGGGCGGGTTGCGATGCCTTGCTTGCGAAAGGCATCCATAAGGGCGGGCTTCCGGCCAGCGAAGCGTTCTGGGAAGATCACGGTGACCATCCAATAGCTGTTCAGCACCCCGTCAGGTTCGGCATTGAGCTTGATCCCGGGCACATCGCCAAGCCGCGCGGCATAAGCTGCGAAGATTTCGCGCTTGCGGGCGATCAGTTCATCAAGCCGTTCGGTCTGGGCAAGCCCCATCGCCGCCTGCATCGCTGACATCTTGTATTTGAACCCGACCTCGGTACTGCGGAAGGAAACATCGCCGGGCACCCGGCCATGATCGCGCAGAAACTGGCAGCGGGCGAAAAATTCGGCATCGTCGCTGACCAGCATGCCCCCCTCACCGGTCGTCAGGGTCTTGGAGCCGTGAAAGCTGAATGCGCTGGCAAGCCCGAAGCGCCCCGCGGGCTGTTTACGATAACGGGCCCCCGCCGCTTCCGCCGCATCCTCGATCAGCGGCAGGCCATGGCTGTCCGCCAGCGCCGTGATCGCATCCATTGGCGGCATCGCACCATACAGATCGACCACAAGGATCGCGCGGGTCCTCTCCGTCAGGCAGGCCGCAATGGTTTCCGCGCTCACGCACCAGCTGTCTGGATCGATATCCGCAAAGACCGGGGTCGCGCCGACATAGGAAATCGGCGCCGCCGAGGCGATCCAGGTCACATCGGGCAAGATCACCTCATCCCCAGGCCCGATACCAAGCGCGGCAAGCGCCAAATGCAGCCCCGACGTGCAGGACGGCAGCGCCATGGCATGCCGCCGCCCTGTCACCGCTGCAAAGGCGCGCTCGAAACGCTCATGAAACATGCCGGCATTTTCAAACCAGGCATTTTCCGCCGCATCGCGAACATAGTCGATCTCGCGTTGGGTAATGCTTGGCCCCGCTACCGGGATCAGCGGGCGCGACGGATTGTTCATGGCCGCACCTCGGTCTCATCGATCAGGGTAATCTGCAACCCCTCCGTGTCGAGCGCCGCGGCGATTTCATCGCGGTAATTTGGGTTCATGACAATCGCGGTGCGCACGCCATAGCGTGTGACCGCCGTTCGCGCATCAACCACCGGATGCCCCGTGACCGGCACAAAGCGCCCCTGCTTGTTGCAGTTGATATCGATGAGGCAGGCAATTTCCTCAGCCTGCGGATCAAGAAGTGACGCCATGGTGACCCCCTTTCCCCCCGCACCCCACAGGGCGACACCGCCTTCTTTTGCCATGGCGTGCACACGGTTGCGCCAATTGCCAAGGGTCGCAGCCTCCGCCGCGCGATAGGCTTCAATCAGCGCGCCATCCGATATTGTATCTGGATGCGCGTCGGCACCTGCCGCCTCTGCTTCAGGCATTGCCTCAAGCCACAGATATTGCCCGCTGAAGACATGCCGCACGCCTGCGGTTGCAAACCCCGCGCGCGCCGCCGCGAAAGACAGGCTGTCCGCAGTCCAGTAATTGCAATGTTCGTAGAAAAAGTCCTGCACCACGCGGTTGCGGAAAATCCATTCCGCGCAAGGGGTTTCGATGTAAAGCCGCACCTGTTGCGCCGGGCGGATCGCGGCCCGGATACCGCGCAGAAACCCGACCGGATCGGGCACATGTTCGATCACATGCCGCGTCACCATGATAACCGGCCCATCGGGCACAAGGTACCCGGTCGCTCCGTCGAAATAACGCCGATAATAGCGCCGGTCGCCGGTTTCAACCTCGGCACCGCGAAAGGCCGCATCAAACCCGAAGCCACAGGCCCGCGTGCCGAGCCGCGACAGCACCGCCTCAAGAAACCCGCCCTGGCCGCAGCCGATATCGACCACCGAAAGGGGGCCTGCCTCGCGGCCCGCCATGGCATCGGCCGCCGATGCAATTTGATCGATAAGGCCCGCCATATGCGCCCTGAAATGCGCCGAATTACCCTGCTCATTCTCATATTCGGGCACATATTCGACCAGTGCCGGATCGAAGGCGTAATTATGCATGAAACCACACGCCGCGCAGCGCCGGATATCAAGCTGCCCTGCCCGCGCGGCACGCGCTTCCGCAGCACTTTCAAAGACGCGATTTTGCAGCACCGCGGAGCGTGGTCGCTCAACCACCGCACTCAGATTTTGCCCGCCGCACAGGCGGCATTCAAGCTCCGCCATCCTTACTCCCTTCCGCCGGGCTGCTGCCGCAGCCGCGCAATCGTATCGTTGAGCCCCGCCTCAAGTGCAACAGCCGGGCGGAACCCGACATCCGCATTCAGCCGCCCCGGATCGCCTACGAGATAAGGCGGATCATTTGGCCGATCGGGCAGCGCGCCAAGCTGCAACAGATCCGGCCGCCCCACCGCCACCGCAAGCCGGGTTGCAAAATCAGCGACAGATATCGGCTGACCGGAACAGATATTCACAGGCCCTTCCACATCGCTCAGCGCCAGGGCAGCGAATGCCGCACCGGCATCCCGGGTGTCGAGAAAATCGCGGATCTGCAGGCCATGCGAGCATTTCGCCGGCTGCCCGGCAAGCACAGCCTTGACGACGGAAGGGGCAAGCCTTTCAGCTGGCTCATCCTCCCCGTAAAGCAGGAACAGGCGCCCCCATCCATAGCTCAACCCGACCTGCTCGGCATAGGCCGCGAGCACCCGATGCAGGGCATGCTTGGCCCAGCCATAAAGCGTCTGCGGATGACAGGGCGCAGTTTCTGGCAACGGGCTCTGATGCCCGGCTGCCGGGTCATATTCAGCGCAGGTCCCGGCGACCACAACCCTGCGCCCCCCCGCATCGACAAACCCGCGAATGAGATAAATGCTGCTCGCCAGCCAGTCGAGATTCTCAGGTGCGTTCCAGAACCGGCCATGGCCGGTGATCCAGGCAAGATGCAACAGGATGTCGGGCCTGATTTCCGCGAGCAATGCCTGGGTTGCCGGCCGGTCCAGCAGATCAAGCCTGTGTATATGCGCGCCTTGTAACGGTACCTGATCGAGGCTGTCGCGCGCCACCGCATGTACCTCAGCCCCCTGCGCCACAAGATTTGCGACCGCGTGACGACCGATAATCCCTGTTGCGCCCGTCACAAGAATACGCTCACCCGCCTTAGCCATCGGCAAACCTTTCGGGGAAAAGCTCAACCATCAAAGGCGCGGCCGCATCCCGGTCGGAAACAACAGCAGGCGCATCAGGCCAGACGATGCCCAGATGCGGATCGTTCCAACGTACCGCACGCGCAAGTTCCGCCGCATAGAAGCCGCCCATATGATAGAGGATTTCGGTCTCATCGGTCAGGCTTAGAAAGCCATGCGCAAGTCCGGGCGCGATATAAAGCGCGCGGCCGTTTTCGGCGCTCAATCTTTCACCATGCCACTGCCCGAAACTTGGCGATTGCGGGCGCAGATCGACCGCCACATCGAATATCTCGCCCCGCAGGCAACGGACGATCTTGGGTTCGGGAACCGAAAGATCCTGATAATGCATCCCGCGCAAGGTCAGCGCCTGGGCGTTGTAGGACAGGTTCGTCTGCACCGCACGAAATTCGATCCCGTTTTGTGCAAGCTCACGCTCACAGAACAGCCGCGCGAAATGCCCCCGCGCATCGCCCTTGCGCTCAATATCGATAACCGTGACGCCATCGAATTTGCCCGGGCTTAGCCGCATCGGCTCAATCCACGATCCGAAGTTCGGGGATCGGCACCACAAAGCGACCACCCCATTCAGAAATTTGCGCCATTTCCTGGCGAATTTCCTGCTCAAGATTCCAGGGCAGGATCAGCAGATAGTCCGGACGCGCAGCAAATATCGCCTCGGGCGCGCGGATCGGTATATGGCTGCCGGGCAGGAACTTGCCCTGCTTATGGGGATTACGGTCTGCAACGAAAAGAATGCTGTCCGCGCTGACACCGCTGCTGTTGAGCAATGTGTTGCCCTTGGCCGCCGCACCATAGGCCGCAACCGTCTTGCCTTCAGCGCGCGCTGTGGCCAGAAATTCGCGCAGCGCCCCCTGAATCGCGGCAACACGCGGACCAAAGCCCGCATAAGTCTCAACCCGGTCAAGCCCCGCCGCCGCTTCACCTTCGCGCAAGGCGGCAAGCATGGGGGTGGGCTGATGCCCGGCGCCCTCATGACAGGCATAGACACGCAAGGACCCGCCATGGGTCGGCAATTCTTCCACATCGAACACACGCAGCCCATGCGCCCCGAGAATACGCGCGACGACAAGCAGCGAGTAATAGGAATAATGCTCATGATAGATCGTATCGAACTGCACATCCTGCATCAGGCGCAGCAGATGCGGAAACTCGATGGTCCACACCCCTTCGGGCTTCAACAGCACCGCAAAGCCCGCAACGAAATCATTGATGTCGGGCACATGGGCGAGCACGTTGTTTGCGGCGATAAGGTCGGCCGCATGCCCCGCATCACGCAGCCTTTGTGCCGTTGCGACCCCGAAAAACGCGACATCCGTCGGCACGCCGATCGCTTCGGCTGCCTGCGCGACATTGGCAGCCGGCTCAACCCCCAGAACGGGGATTCCTGCGGTCACGAAATGCTGCAGCAGATAACCGTCATTGCTTGCCACCTCGACCACCCGGGAATTGGGGCCAAGGCCAAACCGCGCAATCATCGCCCCGGCATATTCTTTTGCATGTGCGACCCAGCTTGCCGCATAGGACGAAAAATAGGCATAGTCGCTGAAGATATCCTCAGCAGGCACCACATCTTCGACCTGCACAAGCAGGCAGGCCGCGCAAACCCGCGCATGCAGCGGATAGCTCGGCTCCGGCTTGCCAAGCGCTGTTTCGGGCAGATAGGAATTGGCAAGCGGGGTACGGCCCAGATCGACGAAAGTATGCGTCAACGGGGCCTTGCAGAATCGACACTGCAGGTCAGATTGCGTCATTGCCCGCCATCAGCTCCATAATTTCCAGGGCGCATCCCCTTTTGCCCACAAACGCTCAAGCAATTGCCGTTCGCGCAGCGTGTCCATCGGCTGCCAGAAGCCACGATGTTCAAATGCCGCAAGCTGGCCATCGCGCGCAAGCCCTTCCATCGGCGCGCGCTCCCAGATCGTATCGTCATCCGCGATGCGGTCGAGCACGGCAGGCTCAAGCACGAAAAAACCGCCATTGATAAGACCACCGTCACCCAGCGGCTTTTCGGTAAAGGCGCCGACCTTGCCGTCTTCTATATCAATCGAGCCGAACCGGCCCGGCGGCTGCACCGCGGTGACCGTCGCCTCAAGCCCCTTTTTCTGATGGAAGGCGATCAGCGCGCCAATATCGATATCGGCCACCCCGTCCCCATAGGTCATGCAGAATGGTTCATCAGGGGCAAGATGCTGCGCGACGCGTTTGATCCGCCCGCCGGTCTGGGTCTGTTCGCCCGTTTCGATGATGGTGACCTGCCAGGGTTCGGCATCGCCCTTGTGAAACTTGATCTCATTACGCTCCAGATCGATCGTCACATCGGAGGCATGCAGCACGTAATTCGCAAAGAACTCCTTGATCATATAGCTGCGGTAACCGGCACAGATCACAAATTCGGTGATGCCGAAATGACTGTAGAGCTTCATGATATGCCACAGGATGGGACGGCCGCCGATTTCAATCATCGGTTTGGGGCGCAGATGCGATTCTTCTGAAATGCGGGTACCAAGCCCCCCGGCAAGAATAACGGTCTTCACCTGTTTTTCCCTTATGCGTGCAAAGCTGCCGTCCGCAAGCTGCTGTCGCCCTGGCGGCTGATCACACCACCCGCCGCAGCCACGCTGAATTATAATAAGTATGTACCACTGTACCGGCGCTCTCATCAAATGGGCGCGGCGGCGGCTCAAGCGTGAAATCCGCCCGCGCCGCTGCGAAATCCCGCGCCGCACGGGCGGGGTTATCCTGCGCCCATTCGGCTTGCCCAAGCGGAGTGTCGGCAAGATCCTCCATCACCCCGTCGGTCGCCACCAACAGCGAGCCCGGACTGACAAGCGGCGCATAGGCTTCAAGCTCGCGCATGACATGATCGTAGGAATGATCGCTGTCGAGGATCACCATGACCCGCTCACCCGGTTTGCACAGGGCACGCACCTGCGCCACGGTATCGGCCCCCGCCGAATCCCCCTCGATCAAGGTGATCCGATGCGACAAAGGGTCTGCTTCGATCGCCTGCCGGTTATGGGAACGAATTTCGATATCGACGCTGATCACACGTCCCTTACCCATGGCTTCGCACAAGCTCGCCATAAAAATCGCCGAACCACCATGGGCAATACCGGTTTCGACAATCACATCGGGTTTGACAGCGAAAATCGCTTCCTGCAGCCGGATCACATCCTCGGGAAGCTGGATAAGCGGCCGGCCGAACCAGGTGAAGGCATAGGAATATTTCTGATTCCAGCCAACCTTCAGCCACAAATCAGCGATCGCCTGAAAACCTTCCTGGCTCCACAATTCAACGGTCCGGCTGCCCGCCGCATCTTCAATCGTCACCGTACCGGAATCGGTATCCGCAGTCAGTTTCATATCGCTCCACGACCTCTGCTTGTCACTGCCTTTCAATAAAGCAGATACCCGCAGGGTGGCCAGGGTTTTTCCGCATCAATGCGGGCCATATCCCCACCGACACGCGCATTGCCATGAAATTGCCCCGATCTTGTCCTTCGGCTGCCCTGATTATCGCCTAGCTATTGCTGCGACGGCATGCCTCAAACCCGGCCCGAAGCGGATTTCAACGTCAGCCCCCCAACCCCGACGACAATCCGCAGGGCCGGGTTCTTTTTTACAATCATGACACATGACATATGTCGCCACGCGGCTGCGCCCAGGCGCAAACACGGAAGGCGGACATACGAACGGTTGTTCGCGCGGGCAGGATCGATTATCAATATGTGCAAGGCGCACCTGTAAGAATGCGCCGTTTTCTCGCCCGAAAGCAGGCCATATTTTTGCCCCATTGCATGATTGTGATCGCCCTATGATCGAAATTTTGAATCTGGTCAAACGGTTCGGGCCAACGATCACGGCTGTCGACGGCATCAGCTTTCATGTCGGCAAGGGAGAGGTGCTGGGATTTCTCGGCCCGAACGGGGCCGGCAAATCGACAACGATGAAAATGATTACCGGCTTTCTTGCACCATCCGCCGGCAGCGTGCGAATCCTGGGCTGCGATATCCGCGACGACCCGATCGGTACAAAAGAGAAAATCGGCTATCTGCCCGAAGGCGCGCCCGCCTATCCGGATATGACGCCGCGCGAATTTCTGCGCTTTGTCGCCGACATACGGCAAATTCCCCATGCCCGCCAAACCGAACTGATCGCCCTTGCGGTGCAACGCACGGAACTTGCCGGTGTCATGGAGCAACCGATCGATACGCTGTCGAAAGGTTTCAAGCGTCGCGTGGGGCTCGCGCAGGCGATTCTCCACGACCCCCCGGTGTTGATCATGGACGAACCGACAGACGGGCTTGACCCGAACCAGAAACATGCCGTGCGCAGTCTGATCCGCCGCATGGCGCCGGAAAAGGCGATTATCATCTCCACCCATATCCTGGAGGAGGTGGATGCGATCTGCGACCGTGCAATCATCATCGATCGCGGTAAAATCGTCGCAGACGGCACCCCCGACGCACTGATGGCGCGTTCGCATCATCATAATGCGGTGCAGATCACCCTGGACAGCGAGATCGCAAAGTCAGCCGAAGAGGCATTTCTTGCCATGCCGCATGTGGCCGAGATCTCCCGCCATGAGGTGCAACACAAGAAAGCGGCACTGACACGCTTCACCATTTACCCCCGGGAGGGGCAACGGCTGGTCGATGAGATCGGCGCATTCGCGCGGGCACGCGGCTGGTCCACCCATGAACTTTATGCCGAGGCCGGCCGACTGGACGAAGTGTTCCGTTCAGTAACGACGGGGGATACCCAATGAGCCGGATGCTGGCGGTTTTCAAACGTGAATTCATGGGGTATTTCGCGACCCCGCTTGCCTATATCTTCATTGTCATCTTTCTGTTTCTGACCGGTGTCACAACCTTCTATATCGGCGGTTTTTTCGAAGCCGGGCAAGCGCATCTGCAGGTATTCTTCCTGTTCCATCCCTGGCTTTACCTGTTTCTCATCCCCGCAATCGCCATGCGTCTTTGGGCCGATGAACGCAAATCGGGCACAATCGAATTACTGCTGACGCTGCCTGTGCCGCTCTGGGCCGCGGTGCTTGGCAAATATCTGGCCGCCTGGGCGTTTACCGGCGTCGCGCTGGCGCTGACCTTTCCGGTCTGGCTTACCGTGAATTATCTGGGCGATCCCGATAACGGCGTGATTTTGGCCAGCTATATCGGCAGTCTGTTGATGGCGGGCGCCTATCTGGCTATCGGCGCCTGTATTTCCGCCACCACACGCAATCAGGTGATCGCCTTTGTCGTCACGGTGGTGGTGTGTTTCCTGTTTACCGTATCGGGCCTGCCGATCGTGCTTGACTTCTTCAGCGCCTGGACGCCACAGCCGGTACTTGCGACCATTGCGTCCTTCAGCTTTCTGACCCATTTTGACGCGATTACCGACGGGGTGATCGATTTGCGCGATGTTGTCTTCTTTGCATCGCTCATCGCGCTTTGGCTGTTTGCCAATGGCATCGTCATCGAAATGAAAAAGGCGGGGTGAGGCAATGACGCGAAACTTTTCCGCCATTGCCGCGCTGTTGTTGGCCGGGACCCTGTTCTTTGCGGTCAATCTGCTGTCCAACGCCACACTGCATTCAGCCCGTTTCGACCTGACCGAAGACCGGCTGTTCACCCTGAGCGCGGGCACGTTGAACACCCTTGCAAAGCTCGATGAACCCATTCGGTTGCGATTTTTCTATTCCGAAAAACTGGCAAATGACATCCCGGGCGCCCAGGCCTACAGCCAGCGCGTGCGCGACATGCTGAAGGAGTTCGAGGCCAGGGCGGATGGCGGGCTGATCCTGGAAATCATCGATCCCCAACCGTTCAGCGAGGAAGAAGACGAGGCGCTTGCACTTGGCATTCAGGGGCTTGAAACCGGTGGCGGCGACAAATTCTTTCTCGGGCTTGCGGCAACCAACATGATTGATGGTCAGGAAACCATCCCCTTCTTCGCCCAGGATCGCGAGCAATTCCTCGAATATGACCTGACCCGCCTGATCACCAAGCTTTCAACCAGCGGATTGCCAAAGGTCGGCGTCCTGACCGGCCTGCCGCTCGATATCGGCAAGGGCGGGGTCGAAAGCATGATGCGCGGGAATATCAAACCCTTTGTCCTGTATGAGCAGATGCGCGAATTTTACGATGTGACGCTGCTGCCAAAGCAGTTTTTGCAAGTGGACAAGGGGCTTGACGTTCTGGTCATCGTACATCCGGATAATCTGGATTTGTTGACCCGCTACGCAATCGATCAGTTCGTGATGCGCGGCGGGCGCGTCATCGCCTTTACCGATCCGGTGTCGGAAGTGGCCAAGCCGCCGGCAAAGACCAAGAATCCTCTGGCCTCACCGGACGCAACCTCGCCATCGTCCGAACTTGCCGACCTCTATCAGTCCTGGGGTATAGCCATGGACGAAAATCTCGTTGTCGGTGATCGCAAGAACGGTCTGCGGGTGGCTGTCGATTATTTGGGGGAACGGCAGAATGTCGCCTATATTGCCTGGCTTGGGCTGGGTGAGACGGCGTTCAATGCGGAAGATCCCGTCACCGCCGATCTGTCCTATATGACATTTGCGATGCCCGGTTTCCTGACCCCGCTTGAGGGTGCGACGACGCGCTTCACACCGCTGATCAGCAGCAGCGCCGATTCAGGGCCGATTGAGGCCACATTGATGCTGCGGCGCGCACCTAACCCGGTCGATTTGCTGCGCGATTTCGAGCCGACACCTGAAACCTATACAATTGCCGCGCGGATTTCAGGGCCCGCCGCATCCGCATTTCCCGCCGGCCCGCCGCCTTTGCCAGACGATGCGGATGACGTCCTGCGCGAAACCTACGCCGCCCTGCCTGCGCATGTCGCGCAGTCGCAATCGCCAATCAACGTAATCGCAGTTGCCGATACCGATATGTGGGATGATGGCTGGTGGGTGCAAAGCACCGATTTCCGTGGCCAGCGGATCACGGTGCCGACAGCCGACAATGGCAATTTCGTGCTTGGCGCCATCGAAAACATGGCTGGCTCGAACGATCTGATATCGCTGCGCAGCCGCGCCAAGTCAAACCGTCCCTTTACCGTCGTCGCCGAGTTGCTGGCGAATGCGGAATCGCGCTATCTGGCTGAAGAGCAGCGGCTAGAGCAAGAGCTCAAACAAACAGAAGCAAGACTGGCGCAAATGGAACGCCCCAATGCAGGCGGGATGCCACCGCCCGATGGGGGTGCGGGACAATCCTTCCTGAGCAGCGAGCAGGAACAGGAAATCGCCCGCGCCCGCGCGCAGATCGCCCAGACCCGCAGTGCATTGCGCGAAGTGCAGCGTTCCTTGCGTGAGGATGTCGACAATCTGGCTGCCACACTCCGCTTTATCAATATTGGCCTGATGCCCCTCATTGTCGCCATCGCAGCACTGCTGTTTGGGTGGATCAGGCGGCAGCGCCGCAAGCACCGCGCACGGAACGCCTGGCTTGAGGAGGCAAACCAATGAGCCCGCGCGCATTATCCTGGCTGGCCGGGATTACCCTGATTGCGGTGATTGCCGCTGCGGCCGCCGTGATGCAGCGGCAATCGGCAAACCAGATCGATTTCGAACCGCAATTATTGTTCCCCGAACTCAAGGAACGGGTCGGCGCAATCGCGAAAATATCTTTACGCCAGGGCGATAATGAAATTGTCGTTGCACAGACGGCAGATGGCGGCTGGGTGATGCCCGATCGGGGTGGCTGGCCCGCCAATTTCGAGACGATTCGAAAGGCGGTGCTGGGCATGGCCAATCTGAAAGCTGTCGAACGGCGCACTGCCCGGGCGGAAAATCATGCCACACTTCAACTGGCCCCGCCCGAAGCGCCGACTGGTGCGGGCATGCAGCTCGCCCTGTATGACAGCGATGATGCACAAATTGCCGCTGTTATCATCGGCAAAGTGAAAAGCCCGGGTTCGGGAGCCCAGCCTGGCACGGCTTACGGCCGACGTCTGGGTGAAGATCAGGTTTATTTGATCGCGGGGGAAATTGCCCCCTCGCTTGATGTCAGCACATGGCTCGACCGCGCCTTGTTCGACATCCGCCCCGAACGGATTATGTCGCTTACCGTCACACCGCCGATCGGCCGCAGCTTCGATATTGTCCGCGACAGCCCCGAGGACGAGTTCAAAATCTCCGAAATCCCGGAGGGCAAGGAGCCGGTGCTGCCTGATATCGCCCGCAATCTGGCGCATTCGGTGGTGTTGCTGACGCTTGAGGATGTGCGCCCGGCAAGCGATATTGCAATGGAATCCCCCTTCATTTCCGTTCATCGCATGTTCGATGGCATGGTGCTGACAACCCGCGCGGTTGAGACTGAGGCGGGGCGCTGGGCCCGGTTCGAGGCAAGCTTCGATGACGCGCAGGCAGAACGCGCGCGGGAGGCCGGACTGTTTGACAAATATACTGCTCTGCTCGACGCGGAGGAGGCGCGCGCGATGGTCAGCGCAATCAATGAACGTACGGGCGGCTGGGCCTTCAAGGTAACCGGTATGAAAGCCGCCGATATGACCCGCGATTATTTCAGCCTGTTCAAGACGAAGTCAGACGCGGATCCGGCGCAGGAAAACCCGTTCGCCTTCCCGCCACGCTGACCTGCCACGCTGGCCCGCCATAAGCCGGGCATCAAAGCTGTTTCTGCCAGGATGATATCAGGGGTAACACGGCTCAGGATCAGCGGGGGCAGGAGATCAGCAGCCTCAGGGCCCGGTCAGCGGTGAATAGGCCATCCCGCCTGGCGCGCGGCTGCCCTGGAACGAGCGGATCGGAACGCCGGTGAAAATATCGTACTGCACGATTTCACCGGAAAAATTATTCATGACATAGACACTCAGCCCATCTTCGGCCGGCACAAGACCGACCGGGATGGAAATATGGCCAAGCCGGGTGCCGGTGAACAATTCTTCCCCCGTCATCGCCTCAAGCGCCTCTTCGGCGCTCGCCGTGCGCGTCGAAATCAGTTTCGCCTGTTCATATGACCGGGTATTGAAAATCATCACATCCGCCGACAGGGCATTGGAAATCATCGCATAGCGTCCATTGGGTGTCAGCGCCACACCCATCGGCATATTCCCGGCCACCAGGCTGACAACGGCGCTAAGATCGTCGCTTTGCAGCACATGAACCAGATCAGCCCCGCGATCGGTGACCCATAGCAGTTCCCCATCGGGGGACAGCGCGATGCTCTGCGCTTCGGCGACCTGCTTGCTGGTGCCGGCTTCACGCCCGCTCGACAAGTCTATTCTGGTCAGCGGTCCACCCGCCGGATCGCCGACAAAGGCGTACCTGCCGTCATTGCTCAGCGCCAATTGCCGTTCACTGGCCGCGCTATCGCCCAGCGCCGGCAGTAATTTGCGCCCGGCCACATCGACACGGGCCAGCATTTTCTCACCCTGCACGCTTACCACCGCTTGCATTTCCCCGGGCAACCAGCGAACAGCAAAAGGACGGCTGTGGGGGGCCAGATCGATATTCCCCAAAGCTTCGCCACGGGCGACGTCAAGCACGGTCAGACTGCTGCCCGGCTGCGCCATGTCACCAAAATTCGCGACAAGCGCGAGCGCGCCATCGGAACTGACCGCAATATCGCGCGGTCCCTTGCCCGTTGCCGCCCGGTGACGGATTTTTCCTGATTCGGTATCAATAAAGCTGACCTGTTCGGCGGCAGGGTCGACAACCATCAACGTCCCTGCCTGCCCCGTTGCAATGCCCATCGACAATCCGACAAGACAAGCGAGCAGCGCTGCGACCCACCCGATTCCGGCACCGCCAATGGCGTCCCCGCGAATAACTTGATTTATTTGTCCCATCCTCTACCTATCTTCTGCAAACCGGGTGCGCCCAAAAAGGAAACTTATCAAATCCAGATCGAATTATGAGCGAATCAGCAAACGAAAAACATGCTTTTCAGGCAGAGGTTTCCCGCCTTTTGCATATGATGATCAATTCGGTTTATTCCGAACGGGAAATTTTCCTGCGCGAACTTATCTCGAATGCTTCAGATGCCTGCGACAAGCTGCGCTATCTGGCGATCACCGATCCGTCGCTGCAAAGCGGTGGCGACAGTTTCCGAATCGATATTACCCTGGACAAACAGGCAAGGCTGATCACGATTGCCGATAATGGCGTCGGGATGAGCCATGACGAGCTGATCGAGAATCTGGGCACCATCGCCCATTCGGGCACCGGCAAGTTCGTCGATCAGCTGACGGGCGATGCCTCGGCTGATATCGATCTGATCGGCCAGTTCGGCGTCGGCTTTTATTCCGCCTTCATGGTGGCTGAACATGTCGACGTTCTGAGCCGGCGCGCAGGCAGCGAGGAAGCCTGGGCCTGGCAATCGGGCGGAACCGGCGAGTTCGAGATGTCAGCGGCTCAAAAGCCCGCGCCGGGCACGGAAATCCGTTTGCATATCCGCGCAGGCGAGGACGAGTTTCTTGATCCCGCGCGGCTGCGTCAGGTGATCAGTGCCTATTCCGATCATGTGGCACATCCGATTTACCTGCACATTGCCGGGGAAGCGGATGCCGAAAGCGATGAAAAACCGGTGAATTCGGGCTCCGCATTGTGGACGCGCCCCAAGAGCGAGATCACCGAAGAACAGTATAAGGAATTCTACCACACTGTCGGCCATATGTTTGATGATCCCTGGCTGACAATTCATTACCGCGCGGAAGGCAAGATCGAATTCACCGTATTGCTGTTCATCCCCTCCATGCCGCCGATGGACCTGTTTGATCCGGCGCGGCAAAACCGCCTGCGGCTTTACGTCCGGCGGGTGTTTATTACCGAGGAGGCGCAGCTTCTGCCGCCCTGGCTGCGCTTTGTGCGCGGGGTCGTGGATTCAGCGGACATGCCGCTGAATATCAGCCGCGAAATGCTGCAGAACAATCCGATGGTCGCCCGCATCCGCAAGGCTTTGACCAATCGCATCCTGACCGAACTGAAGAAAAAGGCGGAGAAAGACCCCGAAGGATTTACACAGTTCTGGCGCAATTTCGGCGCGGTCATCAAGGAAGGGCTGTATGAGGATGCCGAACGCGGCGAGGATCTTCTGAAACTGGCGCGGTTCGCCACAAGCAAATCGGGCGATGCCTTACGCTCGCTCGATGATTACCTGTCGGCCATGCCCGACACACAAACGGCGATTTATTATATCGCGGGTGAATCTGAGGCAGCGATCAAACGCAGCCCGCAGCTGGAAGGCTTTGTCGCGCGCGATATCGAGGTTCTGCTGCTGAGTGATCCGGTGGATGATTTCTGGCTGACGACGCATCGGATGTATGATGGCAAGCCCTTTAAATCCATCACGCAAGGTGATGCGGATCTGAAGGACCTGCCGCCCAAATCCGAAAGCAGCGATACACCCGACACCCAGGATGCCGTTCCCGAGGGCGACATGGCGATACTGATCGCACTCTGCAAGCAAGCGCTTGGGGAAGCGGTGAGCGACGTCCGCCCCTCGCACCGGCTGACCGAAAGTGCTGTCTGCCTTGTCGCTTCGGAGACGGGCATCGACATGAACCTTGAGCGCATTCTCGCGCGTCAAAATCAGGATGGCGGCTTGCCGAAGACCGCGCGCATACTTGAGCTCAATCCGTCGCATCCGATGATCCGGGCGCTTGCCGGAAAGGCAAAGGCAGGCGGTGCGGCCAGCCAATTGGAAGAAGCCGCGCATCTGCTGCTCGTTCAGGCACGCATTTTGGATGACTGAGTTCGAAACC
>OBIC01000290.1_pt1 | contig 16178 bp, 14 predicted proteins | sample 1519831 | NCBI WGS metagenome assembly OBIC01 (sample SAMN03019805, study PRJEB22545) | beach sand metagenome | biome: beach; feature: sea beach; material: beach sand | place: USA: Municipal Pensacola Beach, FL | collected 2010-10-20 | depth 40-45 cm m | reverse complement strand
GTTGTCAAGATTTCCTCATCCGTGACTGGAGTTCAGACGTGTGCTCTTCCGATCTATGAGGAAATCTTGACAACGCTTGTAATGGTCCGTCACGGGCAGAGCCAGTGGAATCTGGAAAACCGCTTCACCGGCTGGCATGACGTTGCGCTCAGCGCACAGGGTCTGGAGGAGGCGCGTAAAGCCGGACGGCTTCTGCGCGAGGGCGGATATGTTTTCGACCGGGCCTATACTTCTGTGCTGCAGCGCGCCATCCGCACCCTGTGGATCATACTTGAGGAAATGGAGTTGACCTGGCTACCGGAAACCAAGGCCTGGCAGCTTAACGAGCGCCATTACGGCGCGCTGCAAGGTCTGAACAAGGCCGAAACTGCTGCCCGGCATGGCGAGGAACAGTTGCGCATCTGGCGGCGCAGTTTTGATACCCCGCCGCCCCCACTTGAAGAAAATGATCCGCGCCATCCAAAATTCGACCCGCGATATAAAGGCTTGAACGCGCAGCAACTGCCGGGAACCGAATCCCTGAAGACCACACTGGACCGGGTGCTGCCTTACTGGCGGGACGAGATCTCGCCGCATCTGACGGCGGGTGAAAATCTGATCGTCGCCGCCCATGGCAACAGCCTGCGCGCCCTGTGCAAACATCTGTTGAAGATCAGCGACGCGGACATCGTCCATCTCGAAATCCCCACGGGAAACCCGCTGGCGTTCGAGTTGAACGGGGATCTTACGGTCAAATCCTGCCGCTATCTGGACGCGGACCGGGCGGAGCCCATTCCCCTCTAGCATCGGCCGGACAATCCCCCTAAACTGCCATGATTGCCAGAGAGGGCGGCCATGAGCATTGATATTTTGCGGGATTTGCTGAGCCAGAGCAGGCGCGCGGTGGTTTTTACGGGCGCAGGCATCAGCACGGAATCCGGTATCCCGGATTTTCGCAGTCCGGGCGGGATATGGACCAGATACCAGCCGATCTATTTCGATGATTTTCTGCGCTCGGAGGAAATGCGGCGCGAAACCTGGCGGCGCAAATTCGGCATGGAGAATGTCCTGAGCGCAGCCAGGCCCAATCGCGGCCATCTGGCGGTGGCCCAGCTTGTGCGCCGCGGTCTGGTCAGTCATGTGATCACCCAGAATATCGACAATCTGCATCAGGATTCTGGCGTGCCGGACGATCAGGTGATCGAACTGCATGGCAACAATACCTATGCGCGCTGTCTGGATTGTCATGAGCGCTATGAGATCGACCCCATTCGCGAAGCCTTTCTGCGCGATGAAACCTTACCCATCTGTGACCGCTGCGGCGGTCATGTCAAAACCGCGACGATTTCTTTCGGCCAGGCCATGCCGGAGCGGGAAATGCGCCTCGCCCAGGAAGCCACGCTGAATTGCGATCTCATGCTTGTGGCGGGATCATCCCTGGTGGTCTATCCCGCCGCCGGATTCCCGGTGATGGCGAAGCAGAATGGCGCAAAACTGGTGATCGTCAATCGCGATCCCACTGAAATGGATGCGCTTGCCGATCTTGTATTACATACAGAGCTTGGTCCGACGCTGGCGGCTGCCGTCGGTCTGAATTAGAGGTTTTCGTGTTTAACGCAGGCTGCCCCCGCCTGTTTCGGGAATGGATAAAGGACTTTTACCCCCGAAGGGCTCACGATGGAGCTCTGTGGACGGTGAAAGGGTAATAACACAATGCGGTCCGGAATTATCCTGCTTTGACCCTAACGATTGATTGTCTGGTTACGGGGTCGTTATGATGAGCAAAAAATCACACCTATCAGAGGGCGCCACATGGACGAGACCACTTATTACCGTGACCATTGGGTAGAGGTAGAGCCGGAGCGGCTTGCCGCCTATAAGGAAATGTTCAAATGGCGGCCGGAAATGGCGCCGCTGCTTGCGCCCGCCGATCTTCAACCCGGGCAGACCGTCGTCGATTATGGCTGCGGTCCCGGTGGATTACTGCTGGAACTGGCGCGGCGCGCCTCCTCTTCCGGGCATGTTCATGGCGTGGATCTCAACCCGGAATTCGTGGACATCGCGCGCAAGGTCATGGCTGAGGCCGGATTTGGCGGCTTCTCGAGCGTACACCATGCGCCGGATGACAGAATTCCCCTGGCTGACGCGAGTGTGGACCGGCTGGTCTGCAAGAATGTCATGGAATATGTGCCGGACATCGCAACGACCCTGCGGGAATTTCGCCGGGTCATGAAACCGGGGGGGAAGACCCATATCATCGACAGCGACTGGGGAATGCTGGTGGTTGAACCCCTGGGGGCCGAGAAGATTGCGGAATTATTCGACGCGGCGAAGCTGGCCTACCACACCCCCCATGCCGGCCGCATGCTGTATTCAGAGATGAAGAAAGCCGGTTTCAGCGATGTTTCCGTGAAAATTCTGGCCAATCCCGACACCAAGGGGCATATGCAACTGGTCCTGCACAATATGGTGAATTACGCCAAGATCGGCGGCAGAATCGACCCGAAACGCGCCGATCAGTTGCTGGCCGAGGTCAAACAGTCTATCGCCGACGGGCTTTTCATGCTGGTGCTGCCGCAATTCTTGGTCACCGGACAAGCCTGAGCCACACCAAAAAAGGAGAACGCCATGACGACAGCGAAAGTGAGCGAGAATGTAAACGCCAGCGCCGATCAGGTATTTGCAAAGCTCGGCGATTTCGCTGGTATAGAGGGGCCGGCCATCAAGTCGAAGAAAATCACTGGTTCGGGGATTGGCTGTCTGCGTGAAATCACCATGGCCAATGGGGCGAGAGTGGTGGAGCGCTGCGACAATCACGACGCCAGCAGCCGCACCCTGACCTACAGCATACAGAACGACGACCACCCGCTGCCGTTCCGGGCCTATGTGGCGACCCTTATCGTTACCCCAACCGGCGATAATTCCTGCCATGTCGACTGGTTCAGCAATTTCGATGTGAAAAGCGGAACAGAGGCCGAGGCGATCGAGGCCGCCAAGGGAATCTATACCGGCATGATCAAGGCGGTGCGCAAGCAACTGGCGGCCTGAACGCAGCCTCTTTATATCAAGGGTGACGGTAAATTCGGGCGTACCCGTATAGGAAGGGCGGGTGGTGGGCCGCATGAAAAGTTACAGTCAGTAACGCTAATACCTTATCTCCGCCCCAGAATCGCCAGAATCCGCTAATAATTTCATCATCGATCATTTTTTGATGGGAGGGTGAAAATGCGCTGGCGCAGATTACTCACGATTTCTTCGATAGCTTCGCTCATGCTGGCCTTTCCGGCTGCCCCTGTTTTCGCGGGCGGCTGGGATGATGACCGGTGGCGTCATGGCGGCGGGCATTGGCGTCATCATGGTCCCCACCATGGCAAATGGAAGGGCCATCACCGGCGTCATCACGACCATGGGCGCCATCATCACCGGAATCATTACTCCTTCTATTTCGGCCAGTATTATGGGCCTGCCTATGCGCCCGCCCCCGTCTATCCTGTTCCCGTCTATCCAGCACCCCGATATTATCAGGGCGGTCATCCCGGTAATGGCGCAGCCCTTCTGGGCACGCTTCTCGGCGGTGGATTGGGCGGTATCGCCGGTTCCCATGTGGGCAAGGGGGATGGACGCACCGCCGCGATCATTGGCGGTACGCTGATTGGCGCCATGTTCGGCGGAAATATCGGACGAAGCATGACGCCCTATGATTACAGCTATGCAGCGAATGTGCTGGAGGCGACCCCGACCCGCCAGGTGGTGACCTGGCGCAATCCCGATTACGGGACGTCCTATGAGTTGACGCCAATGCGCACCTATCAGGCCAGTGACGGCCTTTATTGCCGGGAATATCAGGCCGTCGCCGTAATAGGCGGCCGTCAGGAGCGCTCCTATGGCACCGCCTGCCGTATGCCTGATGGGGACTGGCGCATCGCTAATTAGGGGTAGACGTGAAAACGCTGGCGGTCGGATTTTAGGGCCGGCCGCTTCCAGCGATTTTCAGTTCGGCTATAACGGCGTTACGGTCAGGAGAGAATCGTTCGGGTCTGGACCGATGTCCTGGCTCTATGTCCGTGGAGGATGGTGGGCGCGGCTGGGATTGAACCAGCGGCCCCCTCGATGTCAACGAGGTGCTCTCCCACTGAGCTACGCGCCCGCACTTGCTGCGATGGCTCCGGTATACCGGGTAAATGGAGAATATTCAATCGCCGGGGTTAACAGCGCACAGGCAATTTTGCCTGCTTTACCGTCAGGCGGCCAGGGTTCGGTCGATTTCATCCACCAGTTCGCGCAGATGGAAGGGTTTCGACAGGACTTTCGCACCTTGCGGCGCGCCACTGCGGGGATTGAGCGCGACGGCGGCGAAGCCTGTAATGAATACGACCCTGAGGTCCGGCTGCGCTTCTACAGCGCGGCGCGCCAGTTCAATCCCATCCATTTCCGGCATCACAATATCCGTCACCAGAAGATCATAGATGCCGGTTTCGAGATAGGGCAGCGCGTGATCGCCCCGGGTTACCGAGGTGACCTCATGTCCTGCTTTGGTCAGGGAACGGGCCAGGAAACGGCACAGGGCCTCATCATCTTCGGCCAATAGAATGATCGCCATGCACGTTTACCTTCCCGTTTCGCGCCAACCCGTTCCGGCCCTGAAATCCTTTTGGATGTGAGCCAATAGCTGATACCATGACATCAAACTGTAAATAGGGAATAAATAGGGGCTTCCGTTGAGTATTCCCGTTGATTTTCAATGGTCCCAGTCAGGCCAGTCTCAGTCTTTATGGATAAAGTAGATCAAATTGCCGGTTTTGTGAGCGTAGCGCCGGACCCGTCACGGCTGGATGAGGATATGGGCGAGCCCTTCACCGTCATCGCTCCGTCTAATCATGACAGTCCGCTGATTTTTAATTCCCCTCACAGCGGAAATTCATACCCGAAAGATCTGCTGTCGGCCACTAAATTAGATGCGCTCGCCCTGCGCCGTTCGGAAGACAGCTTTGTGGACCGTCTGTTCGAAGCTGCGCCGCAATACGGCGCGCCCTTGATGAAAGCGCTTTTCCCAAGGGCCTATCTCGATGTCAACCGTGAAGCCTATGAACTCGACCCGGCGATGTTTTCCGAGCCGGTGCCGGGACATGCGAACATCCATTCCATGCGGGTGGTGGCGGGATTTGGCACGATTCCCAGGGTGGTGGCAGAGGGGCTGACCATATACAGGGATAAATTGCCTTACGCGGAGGCGGAACGGCGGATCACCACGCTTTATCACCCTTATCACGCATTGCTGGCGCAGATGATGGACCAAAACATGCGGAAATTCGGCTGTTCGGTGCTGATTGACTGTCATTCCATGCCCTCTCAAGGGGCGCCGGTGACGCCAGGGGAACGGAAATCCATCGATTTCATCATTGGCGACCGGTATGGCGCCTCCTGTGCGCCTCTGGTGACAGACTGTATTGAAGACATCCTTTCGGCCCAGGGCTACAGGGTCACCCGCAACAGCACCTATGCCGGAGGTTTTATTACTGGATGTTATGGTCATCCGGAAGCCGGCCAGCACGCCGTGCAGATTGAAATCAATCGCGCCCTTTATATGGATGAGTCCAGGGTTACGCCAACGGAGGGGTTTAGCAGTCTGAAGGCTAATATTTCAGCGCTTATCGCAGAACTTCGCCAACGTTTGACGCCAGAAACCCTGCTTTCACTATCAGAGGGGGAATTTTCCTAAAAAAAGGCCGTCCCAAAAGGGACGGCCCGAGTTTAGGGAGGAAACGCCCAGGAAGGGCACACGATCTGCAGAAACAATCATGCATACCGCAATGCACAAAATATACATTGCGCTGCAAAATGCAAGGGGAATTTAACGGTTTTTTTTATTTTTTTTGCGGCGCACAAAAAAATTCTTTTCGGAGCTAAGCGGAAATATTGCTCTGGGATGGGGTTGTTTGCTAATACCTTATAACAAATACCTCTTTTATATCGGTTGCTCAGACGCAGGGAGAACGCACATGGCAAAAAATCGGGTTTGTGAAATTTTGGGAATCGAACATCCCATTCTTTTGGCGGGAATGGGTGGGGCCTCCATCCCGAAACTGGCCGCAGCGGTGTCTGAAGCCGGCGGAATGGGCGTGCTGGGGGCGGCGGCCTGCGGCCCCAAAATGCTGCGTGAATGGATCAGGGAAATCCGCAGCTATACCGACAAGCCCTTTGCGGTGGACACGCTGTTGCCGGCCTCGGTGCGCCGGGCGGACGATGCGGGTCAGAACGCTCAGGGGCCTTCTCCAATGGATCTTCTGCCCCAGCATCTGAAATTCGCGGAAGAATTCATGGCGCGCGAAGGTCTGAGCAAACCCACCAAGGAAGAGCTTGCCCAGGGCATGGGCGCAGCGAATCGCGCGCCGGGTGAGCCGATGTTTCTGACCAAGGAGTTTTTTGAGGCTCAGATGCAGGTGGTGATTGAAGAAAAGGTGCCGGTTTACGCCGCCGGCCTTGGCAATCCCGGCCCCTGGATGCGGGAAATGAAAGCCAACGGCACCAAGGTGATGGGGGTTGTCGGCGCGGTGCGTCACGCCATCCAGCTGGCGTCCGCGGGGCTTGATCTCATCGTGGCGCAGGGTCATGACGGCGGCGGTCATAATTCTCCCATCGGCACCATGGCGCTGATTCCGCAGGTGGTGGATGCAGTGGGCGGTCCCAAAGGCATTCCCGTGCTTGGCGCTGGCGGCATCTGTGATGGGCGCGGCGTCGCTGCGGCCTTCTGTCTGGGGGCTGAGGGCGTGTGGATTGGCTCCGCCTTCCTGGCGAGTGAGGAAGCAGGTCTGCTGCCTTATCAGAAGCAGGCCATCGTCGACAGCGATGAAGAAAACACCATGGTGTCGAAGTCCGTCACCGGCAAGCCTGCGCGAATCATCCGCACCAAATGGGCCCAGGCCTATGTGGACGCAAAGATGGATCCGCTGCCCATGCCGTTCCAATCCATGGTGTCAGGCCAGATTCTGACTTCCGGACAATTGGCCAAGCGCGCGGATATCGCACCCGGATTCGCAGGGCAGGGCATAGGCCTGATCAAGAAGGTGCGCCCGGCCCAGGAAATATTCGATGATCTGGTGGAAGGCTGCAAGCGCGCTATCGCCAGCGCGCCCCGCGAGATCTGAGGTTCTTTTTCTGCGGCCAGCAGGTTCTGCTGCTGGCCGCAGCACTTACGCGCTTTTCTCATCCTTGCGTTTCAGCGTCACCACGCTGGCGGTGGCGCTTGCCTTGGCGAGCAGTTCCCCCTGATCGTTATGCAGGGTGGCCTCTGCAAAACTGACAGATTTGCCACGGCGCAGGATTACGGCTTCGCCCAGGATCCGTCCAGGACGGGCTGCGTTCAGATAGCTGGTTTTCAGTTCCAGAGTTGGCGTGATCTGACCCCATTCAAGGGTTAAGCCGAATACGAGCGCCAGCACATCATCCATCATTGCGGCCACCATCCCGCCATGAATGCCGCCCCATAAATTGCATAATTGATCGGACGCATGATAGGCGACTCTGATGAAACCCTTTTCCTTGTCGCATTCCAGAAATTCCAGCCCAAGATACCGGCTGGCCGGCGAGGGTTTTCGCAGGATGGCCTGAATATTGGGGGGCAAGCTTGCGGGATCGGTCTTTGCCGTCATGTCGGGCTCCTTTGAGAGTTGAAATTATTCAATCCCGGCGGCGCGCAATTTTGCGCGCGCGCCAGTCAGGGCGGTGGTGGTTTCCTCCAGGCGCTGGGCCAGAATCCGCATGAGCTCCAAGGCTATCCTGGGACTGTCCTGCACAAGCTGAAAGAAACTTTCCTTGGAGATTTTCAGGGTGGTCATATCGCTGGCGGCTGTCACGGTCGCGCTGCGCGGCTGGTCGCGCAAAATAGCCATTTCGCCCACAAAACCGTTGCGGCCGATTTCCGCCACCTTCACCGGTCCCGCGCCGCTGTTCACAATGACATCCGCGTCTCCGCTTAATATCAGATAGGCGGTGTCCCCCAATTCACCCTGGCGCATCAGGCTTTGGCCAGTGGCGAAATTGACCCGCTCGCTGGTGAACGCCAGCAATTTCAGCTTTGCTGGTTCTATGCCTGCAAACAGAGACACTTTGCGCAGAGCCTCGACCTCATCATTCAGCTGCATTTCCTATTTTCCCTGCGTCAATGTTGTCATCAGCCAGCAGCCAGTAATTGGGAAAGATGGTTGCCGTCACGGGACAGATCGTCCTTTTTGCCCTGCTCGACAATTTTTCCATCCCCCATCACCAATACATGATCAAAATCCGCGCTCGAAAGGGGTATTCCGCCGATCCAGATCAGCCCCTTGCCTTTGCAGAAGCGTTTCACATTTTCCAGAATCTGTTGCTGACTGCGCATATCCAGCTGGGCAATCGCGTCGCTGACGATCAGAAGGTCAGGGCGTTTCAGGAGCGCTCTGGCGAGCATGAGTTTTTGACGTTGCACCAGGGCCAATGTGCGCCCGCGGCCGCCCACATTGAAATTCAGGCCGATCTTGAAGATTTCCCAGCGGATATTCAACTGGTCCACAACCTCGCCTATCATCGCGATAATGCGGACCTGGGCTTCCGCCAGGCCATGAACCACACGTCCAAACAGGATATTATCCAGTAGTGACGCTGCCGAATTATATTGGGCGGGATCATAGAATTCTATGGCGCCACGGTAACTTTGGGGAAGATCCCTCGCAAAAACACGCCTTGCATACAGGATCTTTTTTTCCATGGCGTTATCGATAAGGCCAAGCCGGTGGCGCGCCTCGATATAATCAAGGGGTAATCCAAGCAACAGTCTCTGGTCAGCCTCGAAGAGCTGTTCGGGGGCGTCTTTCGCCCGAGTGACAATCTCCTGAAAAAGCGGCAGGTCGTCGGAAGAAATAAAACTGAACTGGTCAAAAAACGGGTGGCCAGGGGTAAGATCCGCAAACAATTCAACCATGGTTTCAGCGATGGCGAGGCCAATGCGGGTCATTTCCGACGTCAAACCCGTATAGTCCAGGACTTCGCGAAAATATTCATTGGAGATGAGATTGGCGGTTGCGAATGCCCCGCCGACGGCCGTGCCGAACAGCAGATTTTCGCTTACGGTCGCGTTGTGATTGTATGCGGACGGATCGAAGGGCTCCACCAACGAGGCGACACCTTCTTCCCGGACCATCTCGTGAAGCGCCTTGCGCGCCTGCAGAATATTCTGGACAAGGGGCGCATTCTCATCGGGATTGATGCTGTCGCGCAGACCAAGCTGATAGACATCCTCGCGCAGATCAACCACGTCAAGAATGGCGGCGATCTGATTGTCGATATCATAAGGCCCCTGGGCGCCCGCGGCCTTATAGTCGATCCAGTCCGAGCGCAGATCAAAAACGGAATTTCCCGCCCGCTGCGTTTCGGTTATAGCCAAAGCCTCCTTGCGCGGATTGACGTCGCGATCAATGACGGGCGGAGTGAGCGGCCGGTGCATCAGTCCATAAAGCAAGTTGTCCCGCACGCTGCGGGTGAACAATATGGATTCCGCGCCCGCATAGGAAATCCGTCTTCCCGTAACCGCCTCAGGCAGTTGCGCCATGTCGCGCCCGCCTATCGTCAATTTGCCGCTGGTGGGAAAAACCAGACGCGCCAGCACAAGGCCCAGATATTCCTGCCCGCCGCCTACCGGTCCCGTAATCGCCACATGCGCGGATGCGTCGAAGGAAAAAGAAACCTGATCAAGCAGTTTTATTCCAATGTCATTTTCGAGACTAAGCCGCGACGCCGTCAGCGGACCCGTTAACGGCGCATCCTCCGCGAGATCGGGGTTTTGCAGCGCCGGGGGAAGCAGTCCTTCCGGATTGAACTGATTGACGATGCTCTCATATTTGATCTGCACATCCAGGCGCTGCTGATCCCAGTCAATCAGTTCCTTGACCGGGGATGGCAGCTCTTTATACGCGACAAGCGCAGCGACCAGCTGACCAATATCCATACGCCCCTTGATGGCGAAATATCCGCCTACGGAATAGAAAATGAATGGCGTGATCTGGGCAAGCGTATTGTTCAGAAACTTCACCAGAAACTTGCGCCGGTAAATCTCGAAACGCAGCAGAAAAATCTTCCCCAGCCGGCTGGTGATCTGCGCCCGTTCATAATGCGACGTGTCATGGGCGTGCACTTCCAGCGCCCCCTCGACCACTTCTCCAACCTTTCCCGCCAGTTCGCGCGCCGCCAATTGCCGCTGCCGGCCCAGTTCCAGAATCACCCGCCGCATTCTGGGAATGATGAACGCCTGCGCCAGTACGACCGCGCCCGCCACAAGCCCCAGCCAGAAGCTTTGTATCATGATGAAGATCAGGGCGGTGATTGCCTGGCCGCCGAGAAAGGCGGGCTGCACAAACGCGTCGCCGATAAAGCCGCCAAGGGGTTCGACCTCATCCTTGATCATGGACGCGACTTCCGCCTGGCGGACTTTTCGCACATGCGCCGTAGGAAAGCGCAATACGCGGTCAAACAACTGATAGCGCAGCCGCCGCAGCACGCGTTCGCCCATCCTGCCTTTCAGGGTGTTGATCTGCAGTTTGAAGACCCCATTCACCGCCACCAGAATCAGCAGTGAAAAACTCAGCGCCAGCAAGAAGCCTTCGCGCGGAAGCTGAAAGCCTTCGAAGAGGATCAGGGGGGCGTTCCCGGTCAGGTTCTCCAGAAAACCGGGGGGAGTGATCTGAAGGCGCAAAAAAGCAGTCATGGCGCCTTCGGTTTCAAAACCATGTCCCTGGATTGGCCCGTTCACGATTTTACGCGGCAGGTCGAGCATCATGAAATAAAATGGCAGTGAAGCCAGCACCAGCACCAGAACCAGAATCTGATTGCCCCGGCTGTATCGCCAGATATATCTGAAAATACTGGGATCCATCCCTGACTGGCGACTCCTTAGCACGTATGGGCGTTGATCTTAACAGATTGTATTAACAGATTGTGAAGCGCCGCCAAAGCCGTCAAGCCAGCCCCGGGGTTTTCGTCTCCCCGGAGCCCCAGGCATGAATTAATACCAATTAAAGGCCTGCGGGATTAGCCTGCCTCATATTACAATCACCTATGATCAAGGCAGTAAATAAAATGACGCCGGCGGAAAAATCCGGTTCCCGCGTGCTGATATACAGCCACGACACCTTCGGCCTTGGTCATTTACGCCGCTGCCGCGCCATTGCCCATGCCCTTGTCGGAAGCTTTTCTAAACTTTCCGTCCTGATCATATCCGGTTCTCCGATCATCGGCAGCTTCGATTTCCGGGCGCGGGTCGATTTCATCCGGATACCGGGGGTGATCAAGCTGCGCAGCGGCGAATACACCTCGTTGAATCTGCATCTGGATATTGAAGAAACTCTGGCGCTGCGCCGGTCCATTATTCAGCACACAGCGGATATTTTCGCTCCCGATCTGTTCATTGCCGATAAGGAGCCCCTGGGCCTTCGCGGGGAGGTGGAGCCCTGCCTGCAACTTCTCAAGGCGCGCGGAACACGGCTGGTGCTGGGCCTTCGTGATATTCTGGATTCGCCGGAAGCCCTGGCCCAGGAGTGGAAACGTAAAAAGGTGATGCCCGCGCTGAAGGCTTATTATGACGAGATCTGGGTGTATGGCCTGCCGGATATATACGCGCCTTTGCAGGGGCTCGGCCTGCCGGAGGAGGTGGAAGCCAAGATCGAATATACTGGCTATCTGTGCGCGCCGCTGTCCGCCATGCCTGCCTCCATGCCCTGGCCTGGCGTCACCACATCGCCTTATCTGCTGGTGACCGCAGGCGGTGGAGGCGACGGAGAAGGATTGATCGACTGGGTGATTTCCGCATATGAACACAGTCAGGCCCATAATGGCCCGTCCCCGCTTCCCGCGCTGATCGTTCTGGGCCCTTTCATGAATCCGGGCGCCCAGTCGGGCTTCATGACGCGCGCCGCCCGCCTGCCCCAGGTGACCGCCATAACCTTCGAAAGCCATCTCGAACAATATGAAGCCCGTGCAGCGGCGATCGTCGCCATGGGCGGGTATAATACTTTTTGTGAAATTCTTGCGCGCAACAAACCCGCGCTTATCGTGCCACGCGCCGTGCCGCGCCTGGAGCAAACCATCCGGGCTGAACGCGCGAGCGCGCGTGGTCTCGTGCGGATGCTCCGCGATCCAGCCGAGAGCGGGGAAGGGCGGCGCGATCCGGCTGTCATGCTGCGGGAACTATGCGCCCTGAGCCGCCAGCCGCCCCCGGCACATGCAGGGGTTTCCGGACTGCGTGACGGTCTTGCCAGAGTGGCCGATCTCACTGAGCCGTCACTGAAGCTGGAAACCAGGCTGACGCGCGCCGGCCGGCCCCGGCGCCGGCTGGACGCTTCCTGACGGAATTGGAAGGGTCTGTGCGAACCGCTTTTGTACTGAAGGGCTATCCCCGCCTGTCGGAAACCTTCATCGCCCAGGAAATCCTGGCTCTGGAACAGCGTGGCGTCTCCATCGCCATTTTCTCGCTCCGTTTCCCCACGGATAAGCTAACCCATGATCTTCACGCGCAGATCCGGGCGCCCGTGGCGTATCTTCCTGAATATGTCTATCAGGAACCCCTGCGGGTATTGCGGGGATGGTGGGCTTCGCGCCGCCTGCCCGGTTATCGCAGGGCCCGGCAGATCTGGTGGCGTGACTTCAGGCGCGACCCAAGCTCCAACCGTATGCGCCGTTTCGCCCAGGCGATGGTTCTGGCGCGCGAACTGGATGCGGCGTTCACCCATCTGCATGGGCACTTCCTGCATACGCCGGGCTCCGTCACCCGTTACACGGCGCTGATGCGCGGCCTGTCCTGGAGTTTTTCCGCTCACGCCAAGGATATCTGGACCACCCCGAAATGGGAGCTGCGGGAAAAGCTTGGAGATTGCGCCTGGGGGGTGTGCTGCACCGCAGCCGGAACGGATTATCTGAATGGGCTGGCCGGTAAGCGGGAGGCGCCGGTCACACTCTGCCATCACGGAATCGATCTTGCGCGGTTTCCTTTGCCTCCTGAACGCGGGGAAATGGGCAACACGGGGACCGATCCGGCTTCGCCTGTGCGTCTGGTCAGCGTCGGACGCGCCGTGGTGAAAAAGGGCTATGACATTTTGCTGCGCGCCCTGGCCCTGCTGCCGCCCGATATTCACTGGCGGCTGGAGCATCTTGGGGGTGGGCCGGAATTGACGTCCTTGCAGGCATTGGCGGCCGAGCTTGGCCTGACAGGCCGTATCGGCTGGCGGGGACCGGCCGATCAGAAATCCGTCCTCAAGGCGTTGCGGGAAAGCGATCTGTTTGCGCTTGCCTGCAGGATCGCCCCTGATGGCGACAGGGACGGCATTCCCAATGTATTGATGGAAGCGCAAAGCCAGGCGCTTGCCTGCGTCACCACCAGCCTGCCGGCTGTGTCGGAGTTCATCCGGCATGGGGAGACCGGCCTGTTGTGCCCGCCTGAGGATCACCAGGCATTTGCCGCAGCGCTGGAACTGATGATGCGAAATCCTGAACAGCGCGCAGCCATGGGACGACAGGGCCGTATGCGCCTGGAAGGGAGTTTTCAGCTCCGTCATTCTATTGACAGGCTGGTGTCCCGTTTGCAAGGTTCTTAAGCATTAGCGGCAGTCGCGATAGGAACTTTGCAATCGAAAGGACTCTTGCAGGTATATACTTCCAGTGTGGCTCGGGATTTGAAGTTGTTGCTGGTGCAGGCGGCGGTTTTTTCAGCAACTACAAATCCGCCACACTGGCGTCAAGGCTCCAGTTTTCGTAAATATCTGCTGCTGTTACATTCAGGTTGTGAACTCCCGCATGCGTATAGCCTATTATGCGCCAATGAAACCGCCCGATGCGCTGGTTCCATCCGGAGACCGGGAGATGGCGGGATTGATCGCTTCAACCCTGGTGCTGGCGGGTTATGAGGTGGAAATCGCGTCCGTCTTTCGCAGTTATGAGGGGGAGGGTAACCCCGGGCGTCAGGAAATGCTGCGCATCGGGGCGGAGCAGGAGGCCGCCCGCCTGATCGAACGCTATTGTGAAAGACCGGCTGAGGAGCGGCCCCAGGTCTGGTTCAGCTATCACGTCTATTATAAATCTCCCGACTGGATCGGCCCGCTGGTCAGCAGGGCCCTAGGAATTCCCTATGTCCTTGCGGAGGCCAGCTATGCAGCCAGCCGGGCGAAAGGCCCATGGGCCATCGGGCATCTGGGGGCGGAAGCCGCCATCCGCAGCGCCAATCTGATTTTTTCGATGACTAAAATCGACTATGCGGGGGTGCAAAAAATCCTGACCGGCCGGCAGATCCACCGCCGCCTGCCACCTTTCATCGATCCTGCACCCTTTGCGGTCATGCCCCACAATGAACGGGCGCCTGGAGAGCCGGTCCGTTTACTGGCTGTCGGGATGATGAGATATGGGGACAAGCTCGAAAGCTATCGCCGGCTTGCGCAATATCTCACGCTGACGAAACGCAAGGACTGGACCCTGACGGTCATCGGCGATGGACCCGCCCGCAAGGAGGTCGAGGAGGCGCTGGCGCCGCTCGGAGATCAGCGGGTGCAGCTCAAAGGGGCGCATCCGAAATTCGAAATGCCGAAACTGTATGCCGAGGCGGATATTTATATCTGGCCAGCCGCCAATGAGGCCTATGGCGTGGCGTTGCTGGAAGCCCAGGCAGCCGGTCTGCCGGTGGTGGCGGGTAAAGTGCGCGGGGTTCCCGATGTCATGCTGGATGGACAGACAGGCTTTTTAACACCGGAAAATGACGGAGAAGCGTTTGCCGGCGTCGTTGATTTTCTCATTTCAGATGCGGATGCGCGCCGCAAAATGGGTGAAACGGGGCGGCGTTTCGTCACTTCCATGCGCACCATGGAAAAGGCTTCCGTGATTCTGAAACACGGGTTGCTGGCGGTCGTCCGGAATAAGCCGCCGCGTTTTGCCTGGCGGCGCAGAAAATAGAAACGCCCGATTTCGGGAAAATTGAGAATCGGCGCGCTTTGCGTCACAATGGTCCGGCAGTTTCAGGAGATAGGACGCTTGTGACCTTTGCCGCTTTCGTTCGCCATGGCGAAACCCACTGGAATACGCAAGGGCGTATACAGGGGCATGCGGACATTCCCCTGAGCGATACGGCGCGCGCAGAGCTGGGCGTGTTCACTCTTCCCGCCGCCCTGCGGAATTGCCGCTGGCATGTCAGCCCATTATCGCGCGCGGTTGAAACCGCCCGTCTGCTTGGGCCCGGCGCATTCCGCCTGGAGCCGCGCCTCATGGAAATGCACTGGGGGCAGTGGGAGGGCGAAACCCTTGCCGGACTGCGCGCCGCCAATCCGCGGGACATGGAAATAAACGAGGCGCAGGGCCTTCATTTTCGCCCTCCAGGTGGCGAAACCCCGGCGGAAGTGCAGGAGCGGCTCAAGACCTGGTTCAGGGATATCGCCGATCCTGGCCGTCCTGTCGTCGCGGTTACCCATAAGGGGGTGATCCGCACCGTTCTCGCCATGGCCTATGACTGGGATATGCGGGGCAAGGCGCCGGTAAAACTTGACTGGCAAGCGGCGCATCTGTTCGATGTGGATGCAAACGGAACTGTCATTCCCGTCGCCCTGAACATGCCGTTCGAACCGCGGCGTGGCTGAGCCATGCGGCGGAACCGGATCATGTTCCATGTGCAGCATTTGCTGGGAATTGGGCATCTGCAGCGGGCGTTGCGTCTGTGCCGGCATTTGCGGCGGGCTGGTTTCGAGGCCACTCTTGTCAGTGGCGGCATGCCCCTCCCCGCCATTCTGACAGAGGGCGTCACGCTGCGTCAGCTCGCTCCGGCGCGGGCGGCGGACGCTGGATTTTCGCAAATCGTGGATGCGGAGGGCAACCCCATCGGCGACGTCTGGCGCGCGCGGCGGACCCAGACGCTGCTTGAAATGTTTGAGGACGTTGCGCCGGATGCGCTGCTGATCGAACTGTTCCCTTTTGGACGCAGGCAATTCGCCTTTGAATTGCTGCCCCTGTTAGAGGCCGCGCGCGGGCGGCGGAACCCGCCCCTTGTTTTGTGTTCTGTCCGGGACATCGTCGCCCCTTCCGCCAAACCGGGCCGCACCGAGGAGGCGGTGCGGCGCGCGCAGGATTATTTCGATCATGTTCTTGTACATGGGGATCCGGCTTTCCTCCGATTGGAGGCGACTTATCCCGCCATTAAGGCGCTC
>OBIC01000287.1_pt1 | contig 16294 bp, 16 predicted proteins | sample 1519831 | NCBI WGS metagenome assembly OBIC01 (sample SAMN03019805, study PRJEB22545) | beach sand metagenome | biome: beach; feature: sea beach; material: beach sand | place: USA: Municipal Pensacola Beach, FL | collected 2010-10-20 | depth 40-45 cm m | reverse complement strand
GCAACCACTCACTACTATTCTCGCTAGCGCTCACGGTAACACCATTTTTCACCACGCAGCGCCGCCGGTTGTGCAGGCGTTAGGCGTAAAAAAAGTAGACCAATGTCTGGTGGCATTGCTGTAAAAGCAGTGGTTGTCTGGCTGGCAATATTAATACTTGCCGTCTTGAACGGGTTGCTACGCGAAATGGTGCTTGTTCCGGAGTATGGCGCGGTACCGGGGGTGGTATTGAGCGGTGCTTCGCTGAGCTTCTTCATCTTTGTTGCTGCCTATCTTCTTCTGCCTTGGGTGGGTGCGCATGGATCAAGGCAGTTTCTGCTCATAGGGGCAGGTTGGCTGGTGTTCACGTTGATCTTCGAGTTCTCGTTCGGCTTGTCTCGTGGCAAGGAGTTTTCCGCCCTTCTCGAGGCTTACACATTCAAGGGCGGCAATCTTTGGCCTGTCGTGCTGCTGGTTACGGCTTTTACGCCATGGTTGGTCGCTAAGCTGAGAGGCTTTCTGTGACGCGCGGCACGCGTAACAAGGCGGTCAAGCCGTTCGCCTGCGGCTCACTCGGACGGTCGGCAATAAGGGGGATAGAGATGGAATTAGGTACTTTGTTAACAACTGGTAGTGCAGCTATAGACCTAACGACCAAGCTTGCCGAAATTGTTAAGAAATATCAGGATTTCAATGATGAACTGAAAGAGATTAATTCCGATTTTTTTCTTCGGGCATCAATGTAAGCATGTCGTTAAACCAACTCAACTCCGAACTCCGCTGGTACAACTTTCGAACAAAATCAAAGAGCAATTGCTACGAAAAAAGTTCAAGTCTTTATACGAAAGGTTGTCGGGTTTTCTTGATGATGTCACAGCTATAGCTGTATGTAGTGATTCAAAAAAACCGTTGAGTCGTGCGCTAAGTGCAGCCACTGAACGAGCTTATAGTCTAATGGAAGTTTTTCATCCAGATAGGCCGCTAGAAAATATATTCAATACTATGCAGAAAATAGTTCGAGAGCTTCACGACCAGCTACAAGGTGGTCAAGTGACTTATGCTTAACAAGGCCATCAAGTTCGCGCCCATCGGCGCCGGACAGCCTAAGCTGCGTTCCAGCAGCCGGTTATGGCGGCGTTAGGACCCAAAATCATCCAAGTCTCATTTACATTCGAAGAAGGAAATCGTGTTTATCGTATTACTTAAATTCTCAGAAAACAAAGCAATGGCTGGTGACTTTATGGAAGGTCACAATCTATGGATTAAGCGTGGCTTCGATGACGGTGTATTCATTCTAGTTGGCAGCTTGCAGCCTGGATTAGGTGGCTCGGTAGTAGCCTATAATGTTTCAAAATCAGAACTTGAAAATCGAGTTAATGAAGATCCTTTTGTAGAGCAGGGCATAGTAACTGCTGAAATCCTTGAAATTGACCCTAAAAAGGCCGACAAAAGATTAGAGTTTTTGTTGAGCTAAACTACTGGGGGATGATATGAGTTCTACTGTTGTAGGTGCGGATGGAGAACCACGCTGTCGTTGGTGTGCCGCAGCCCCAGAATTCTTCGAATACCACGATAAAGAATGGGGTTATCCTGTAAGCGACGATATAAGGTTATTTGAAAAACTATGCCTAGAAAGTTTTCAGTCAGGACTGAGCTGGCGAACTATACTGGCCAAGCGTGAAAACTTTCGAGCCGCATTTCACGGCTTTGATTTCGAGAAGATTGTCAAATATAAACAAAAAGATGTAGAGCGTCTTTTAAAAGATGAAGGGATTGTTCGTCATCGTGGGAAGATTGAAGCAGTCATTAACAATGCCCAGCGTGCTGTAGAATTAGTTTCCGAAGAAGGCTCTTTGGCTGCGTATTTCTGGAGCTTCGAGCCGGATGACGTGAACGAAATAGAACCCCAATCGGCCTCCACTTCAAAAGAATCAGTTGCTTTGGCAAAAGCATTAAAAAAGAAAGGGTGGAAATTTGTTGGCCCAACAACCGTATATGCGTTCTTGCAAGCGATGGGACTCATAAATGACCATGTAGAGGGCTGTGTTATTCGCGGTAAGGTTGAAAATGCACGAAAAAAGTTTAAGCGCCCAACTAGGCAGCCCTAACGCCATTAAATTCGCTCCCTGCGGTCGCCGGACACTCCAGTCGTCGCGCCGTTTATGGCGGCGTTAGAGACAAGTGATGGATAAATACTCAGGTCGGGAAACGGGGGTCGCCGGCGGGAGCGGCCCCCATGGAGTCAAATAGAAGCAAACTGGTCCACTGCTGCCCACGGTTGTTGGGCCTGGCACAGTCCGGCGCACGCCAGCTTCGGCATGCGCCGGGCCGCTGGAGGCGGGCCGTTAGTCGCGCCCCGGGTTGATCTCGAGCAGTTCCATTTCGAACACCAGGGTGGCATCGGGGCCGATGGCCTGCCCTGCGCCCTGGCTGCCATAGCCGATCTCGGGTGGGATAACGACTTTCCAAAGGGCGCCCTCGCGCATCATTTTGAGCGCTTCAACCCACCCGGGGATCAACCCATCCACGGGAAACACAGCGGGCTCACCGCGGCGGTGGGAGCTGTCGAACTCAGTGCCGTCCACGAGTTGGCCACGGTAATGCACCTTGACCTGGTCGCCCGACTCGGGGCGCTCACCGCTGCCGGCGTCAATCACCTTGTACAGCAAGCCGCTGGCGGTTTCCTTCACCCCGGATTCACCCCGGAACTTGTCACGATAGGCGTCGCCAGCGGCGCGGTTTTCAGTGGCTGCTGCATTGGCTGTGGCGTCGGCCTTGGCGGCGCGGGTGGCGTTCCACTCGGTGAACAGGCGCTGCACTTCTTCTTCGGTTATGCGTGGGTCGCGCCCGTCCATGCCGTCTTCAATGCCAAGGCGCAGGGCCTGCATGTCGATGCGCTCAAAGTCCACGGCCAGGCGCGATCCGAGCCCCAACCCCACGGCATAGCTCAGTTTTTCTTCATCCGACTTGAGGTCCGACTCGGGCTCGGCATACAGGTGGCCGACAAAGACCAGGGCAAGCGCTGGCAGCCAGCGGGGCAGTTGGGTTCGCATGCAGATTGTTCCTCAGGTGCAAGAGGCGGTGCGCCTCGGGTGTTTGGAGGCCTCGGTGGTCTTAGACCGGTCGAGGGTGCAGGGTTCCTTGCAAGGCGTCGCGCAACCGGCCACACCAGGTGTCCAGAGCGGGTTGGTCCAGCCATTGGATGTAAGTGGCCAGGTTGTCGTTGGCACCGCGCCGTGTCTGTAGGCGCGCCAGCCGCCGCAGCTCTTCGCGCTCACACAGCAACTCCGCGCGCAGCAGCCCTTCGCGTTGCGGGCCTGGGGCAGCGCGGCAACGCAACTGCCGCCAGGGCACGATGGCGCCAGCATACCAGCTATCGGTGTGTGCCGCCGCGGTGTCCAGCAACTCAGGGTCCGCGACTTGGTGACGGTGCTCCAGCCACAGCAGCCACAGCAGCCAGTTGACGCGCAGGCCGTGCTCGCGTTGGCCCTGCAGACACAAAGGCGCAACGCCGGCCTGGGCGTAGAGCGCCACGGCGTGGCCCCAAAGCGCGGCTTCGGCCGCCGCCGGGCCCAGTGCCGCAACTGAACTGCTAGAATCGCTCGCCATGGTCGTTCTTGAAAACCTCAGCCTCTACCGGGGCGGCGCACCGATTCTGGTGGACGCCAACCTGCGGGTCAACGCGGGCACCCACCTGGGACTCGTGGGTGTGAACGGGGCCGGCAAATCCAGCTTGCTGGCGGCCCTGCGAGGCGAACTCGCACCAGACACGGGGACCCTCAGCACGCCGCCACCCGGGCGCATTGCCCACTTGGCGCAGGAACTCACGGCGGGTGGCTCAACCGTGCTGGACGTCGCCATGAGCGGCGATTTTCAGGCCCACGCCCTGCACCAACGCATCCAAGCTGCCGAGGTCACGCAGGATGGCGCCTTGCTGGCCGAACTCCACACCCAGTTCGAGCTGGTCGACGGCTACCGGCTGGAAAGTCGGGCGGCCACCATCCTCACCGGCCTTGGCATCACCACGGAATTGCACCCCCGGCCCTTTGCGGCGCTCTCCGGTGGACAGCGTGTGCGCACGGCCCTGGCCCGCACGCTGATGCAGCCAGCGGACCTGCTGCTCCTCGATGAGCCCACCAACCACCTGGACCTCGACGCCCTGCTGTGGCTGGAAGGGTTTCTGAATCGGTTCCCCGGCACCTTGGTGCTGGTCTCGCACGACCGCGATTTTCTCGACCAAACCACCACCCACACGGTGCACATCGAGGCCCGACAGCTGCAGCTCTACACCGGCAACTACAGCGCGTTCGAACAGGCCCGCGCGGAGCGGCGGCGACTGCAGACAGCGGCCTTTGCCCGCCAGCAAGACCGGATCCAGCACATGGAGCGGTTTGTGGAGCGGTTCCGGGCCAAGGCCACCAAGGCCCGTCAAGCACAGAGCCGGCTGAAGGCGCTGGAGCGCATGGAGCGGATCGTCGCGGTGCAAAGCGAGAACCCGTTCCGGTTTTCTCTGCCCGCGCCCAAGCGGCTGCCGAATCCGTTGCTCAGTGTGGAAGACCTGGTGGTCGGCCATGGCACGCCCATGCTGGCGCCACTGTCGCTGTCCCTGCTGCCCGGTGAGCGCATAGCGCTGCTCGGCGCCAACGGCGCTGGCAAGTCGACCCTGCTCAAAACCCTGGCCGGCGTACTGCCGGCCTTGGCCGGCTCCCGCTCGGAGGGCCACGAACTCTGCATTGGCTACTTCGACCAACAGCAACTGGAAGTGCTCGACCCCGCCGCATCGCCCTTGCTGCAGCTGCAACGCCAAGACCCAAAAGTGAGTGAACAGGCGGGCCGCAACCACCTGGGTGGCTTCGGGTTCAGTGGCGATCAGGCCTTGGCACCCATCGAGCACTGCTCCGGCGGAGAGAAAACCCGCCTTGCACTGGCACTGATCGCCTGGCAGCGCCCGCACCTGCTGCTGCTCGATGAGCCCACCAACCACCTGGACATCGAGATGCGCCAGGCGTTGGTCGAAGCCCTGCTCGACTACCCGGGCACCCTGGTGCTGGTCTCTCACGACCGCCACCTGCTGCGCACCACCGTGGACCAGTACTGGTGGCTGAAAGACGGGCAGCTGATCCGACTGGAAGGCGACCTCGATGCCTACGAAGCCGAGCTTCAGGCAGCCAAACCCCGCGCATCCCTGGGGAATGGCGCGGCAGGCGCCATGCCCGCCACGCCCCGGGCACCCACCCCCCCCACCAAGGGCCGCACCAATGACCGCCCGGCCAAGGAGCTGCGCCGCATCGAGGCGCAGCTGACTGAACTTGAGGGCCGGATGGGTGTCATTGAATCCGAACTGGCCGACCCCGCGCACTACCAAGCCAACGCAGACGAGGGCAGACTGAACAGGTTGGTCACCGAGCGCGAACGGGCCGCAACCGAGATCCAGCAGCTCGAGGCACGTTGGCTCAGCCTCGCAGAATCCATCGACAGCTAGGGGCGCAGCCACTACCTTGGTTGCCCTGCGCCACCTCGACCCTCCACCACAAGGAAGCCCCATGCTCCATACAATCCAGGCCCGCACCGTGCTGACCCTGATGCTTGCCACAACCTTGGCGGCGTGCAGCACCGTGTACTACGAAACCATGGAAAAGTTCGGCGTCGAGAAACGCGAGATTCTGACCGACCGCGTGGAATCTGCCCAAGAAGCGCAGGTCGCCGCGAAAGACCAGTTCTCCTCGGCACTGGAGAAATTCCGTTCGGTGATCACGGTCGATGGCGGTGACCTGCAGGACAAGTACAGCCGCCTGAACAAAGAGCTGAAAGCTGCCGAGTCCCGCGCCGAAGCCGTGCATGAGCGGGTCGAGGCGGTCGAAACCGTCGCCGAAGATCTGTTCGACGAGTGGGCCCGCGAGATCAAGCAGTACGAGAACCAGCGCCTGGCCGAAAACAGCCGCAACCAACTCAAGGCCACCCAAGCCCGCTACGCCAAACTCATCGAACAGATGCGCGCGGCCGAATCACGCATCGACCCCGTGCTCCAAGTGTTCCGCGACCAGGTGATGTACCTCAAGCACAACCTGAACGCACGCGCGATCGCCTCGATCGAGACCGAGTTGCGCGGAGTGGAAGCCGATGTCGGTGCGCTGATCATCGCCATGGACGCATCCATCGCCGAAGCCCGAGAGTTTTTGGCCGCAGAAAACCTCTAACGCAGCCGCCTCTGGTGCAGCCAGGCAAGCCCCTGCAAGACCCGCTCGGGCGCGTGGGACTTACGCCACTGCGAAGCAACCAACTTGTTCGCCTCGCTCCAGGTGGGGTACGGGTGCACAACCGCCAGCATCCGGGTGAGTCCGGCGTCCGATTTCATCGCCCAGACCCACTCGGTGAGCATTTCTCCAGCGTGCTCGGCCACGATGGTCACACCCAAAATGCGGTCCTTGCCGGGCGGGGTGAGTACCTGAACGAACCCTGAGGCGGCGCCGTCCGCGATGGCACGATCCAGTTCGGCCAGTTCGTAGCGCGTCGCTTCGTAGGCAACGCCTTGGCGGTTGGCCTCGCCAATCGATAGCCCGACCGAGGCGACTTCCGGGTCGGTAAACACCACCTTTGGTACCAACCGGCCCTCGCGCTTCAGGCGCCAGAAAAAGCCGAAAAGACCATTGACCGCCGCGTACCAGGCCTGGTCGCCAGCCATGTGGGTCAGCTGGTGCGGGCCGACCAAGTCGCCACAGGCATAGACCGTGGGGACCGTGGTGGCCAGGTGATGGTCCACCCGCACAAAGCCGCGGTCACAAGTCTCGACGCCCAGGGCCTCGAGCCCCAGCGATGCCGTGGCGGGCTGCCGCCCAAGGGCAATGAGCACCTGATCGAACTCGATGGCGGCATCCGTCCTCGCCCCCTTCTCCGCCTCACCGTCCAGGGCGCATAGCAAGGCCCGGCCAGGGCTCGGCCCGCCCGATTCGAACCGGCTCACCTCGCGACCCAACCGCAGGTCCACTCCATCGGCCACCAAGGCCCGCTCCAGCTGCGCCGAAGCTTCGGGTTCGCTTTGGTGCAAGACCCGCGATGCGCGGTCTACCAAGGTCACCTGCACACCCAGACGGGCACAGGCCTGGGCCAGTTCGCAACCAACTGCTCCGGCACCGAGCACCAGCAGACGCTCGGGGAGTTGCTGCCAGTTCCACAGGGTGTCCGAGGTCACATGCGGAACTTCACTGAGGCCCGGAATGGCGGGGACAAACGGGCGCGCACCAGTCGCCAGGACAATGGCCCGCGCACTCAGCACCTGGCCGTTCACCTCGACTTCCCAGGGCGAGCGCAACTTGGCTGTGCCACGAATACAGCGAACCCCCATCGATTCGTAGCGCTCAACCGAGTCGTGCGGTTCGATGCGCCCAATCGCACCGCGCACATGGTCCATCACCGCGCTGAAGTCCACCTGGGTGTTTCCGGCCCGGGAAACGCCCCAGGCTTCACCTCGCCGGTACTCGGCAGCACTGCGCGCCGCCCGGATCAGCGCTTTGCTGGGGACACAGCCTGTATAGAGGCAGTCTCCACCCATACGCTCGGCTTCGATCAGTATGGTCTTGGCCCTCAGTGTGCTGCCAATCACCGAAGCGACGAGACCTGCCGCCCCGCCGCCAACCACAATGAGGTTGGCGTCGAAGCTCGCGGGTTTGCTGAAGCGCCGCAATACCCGGCGCCGATCAAACGCGTTAAACAAAAGGCGTGCCGCCAAGGGAAAGACCCCGAGTAAGGCCATTGCCACCACCAGTTCGGTCGACAGCACCCCTGCCAGGGAAAACTCCTCGACCCCGCGCAACGCCTGACCCGCATTCACGTAGACCGCAGTCCCCACCAGCATGCCCACTTGGCTCACCCACACGAAGGTCCAGGTATTGAGCCGCGTCAAACCCATGACCAGATTGATCACGAAGAACGGAAACACAGGAACCAGCCGCAAGCCGAACAGATAAAACGCCCCATCCCGCTCCATGCCACGGTCCACCGGTGCCAGGTAGCGCTGAAACCGTGCGTGCACCCAATCCCGCAGCACGTAGCGTGAGAGCAAAAAGGCCAGGGTCGCGCCCAGGGTCGATGCGAAGGAGACAAGCACCAACCCCCACCAAAACCCGAAGAGCGCGCCACCGGCGAGCGTAATGGCCGCCGCCCCAGGGATCGACAGCGCAGTCACGCCCACATACAGAGCAAAATAGGCTGCCGAGGTGCCAAGCGGATGCGCATCCCGCAACCCAGCCCAGCGCTCGAGCTGGGCACGCACGGTGTCCACACTCAGGTACTGACCCAGGTCAAACACCACAAAACACAGCGGGGCTCCAACCAGCAGAGCGGCCAGCAACCAGCGGCTGACAGGCGGTTTCGATTCCATTGTTTGCCTCGTGTTGATCTGTCCAACGGGCTGAGCCCAGTGGGCGAGTCTAGGCGATGGCGGCCTTGGTGATCACCTTGGATGCCGCTACCATTGCGTTGTTGCACCACCACTTTGAGCACCGCATGCCACCGATCCCTTCCCGCCCGCATCCGCTTCACCGCCCGCGCCGGCTTCGCGCTCAAGCCTTCAGCCGCAGGCTGATGCGAGAGAATGGGCTCTCCTGCGATGACTTGATTTACCCGGTGTTTGTGCTGGAGGGCACCGGCCGCCGCGAAGCCGTTGCGTCAATGCCGGGAGTGGAGCGGCTCAGCATTGATGGGCTCCTCACTGAGGCGGAAACCTTGGTGAAGCTGGGGATTCCCGCCATCGCGCTGTTCCCGGTGACACCACCCGAACTCAAGTCCGCAGATGGCGCGGAGGCCTGGAACCCGAACGGGCTCACCCAAAAGGCCCTCAGGGCCCTCAAATCGCATTTTCCCGAACTCGGCCTGATCGCAGACGTCGCCCTCGACCCCTTCACCAGCCATGGACAGGACGGCGTCATTGACGAGAACGGTCGAGTCCTTAACGACCTGACGGTCGACATCCTGGTGCGCCAGGCGCTGTCACAGGCCGAAGCGGGTGCCGACATGGTGGCACCCTCGGACATGATGGACGGGCGCATCGGCGCCATTCGCCTGGCGCTTGAAGACGCCGGATACTCAGACACCGCCATCCTCGCCTATTCCGCCAAGTACGCGTCCTCGTTCTACGGGCCGTTCCGAGAGGCGGTCGGTTCGGCGGCCAACCTCGGCGCCAGCGACAAGCGCAGCTACCAGATGGACCCAGCCAACCTCAATGAGGCGCTGCATGAAGTCGCGATGGATTTGGAGCAGGGCGCCGACATGGTCATGGTCAAACCTGGTCTTCCTTACCTGGATGTGGTCCACGCCATCAAGCAGGAATTCGCCGTGCCGACAGCGGTGTATCAGGTCAGCGGCGAGTACGCCATGCTGCAGGCGGCGATCGGCAATGGCTGGCTCGGCGAGAGCGCCGTACTTGAGTCCCTGCTGGCCATGAAGCGCGCCGGAGCGGATGCGATTCTCACCTACTTTGCCAAGTCGGTTGCCGAGCGGCTGCACGACCTGAACGGCACAAACAGTTGAAATTGACCGTCAAAGCCCCATAATTAGCGGGATCGCTGCTTCTTACTCCGAACACCCGCGCCCGCACTGCCCGCCAGCGCACCTTGGCGGCTCGCCGCAGATTTCGAACCGATGGAGACCCTTCGACATGAGCGAACGCATCGTGCATGTGACCGATAGCACTTTTGAGACTGAAGTCCTAAAGTCGGACGTGCCCGTCCTGTTGGACTACTGGGCGCCCTGGTGCGGACCGTGCAAGATGATCGCCCCGGTGTTGGACGAAATTGCCGACGAATACGCAGACAAGCTGAAAGTGTGCAAAATCAACATCGATGACAACGAATCCACCCCGGCCAAATACGGCGTTCGTGGGATTCCAACACTGATGCTGTTCAAAGGTGAGAACGTGGAAGCCACCAAGGTGGGCGCGATGTCGAAGTCCGAACTCTCGACGTTTGTCGATAGCAACCTATAATTTGCCCCGGGTGGGCGGCGCAGGTTCAAGTGGACGCGCCGCCACTGCGGTGATACATTTTCGCGTAAAACTAGCCTTACCCGTTTTCTACTCCTAATACCACGCCGTCCAGACCGGGCCTCCGCCCGTCGGTCATCTCCTGCCGACGTCTCCGCTTCTTCTAATCCTGCATTTTCCTGCTTATGAATTTAACTGAACTCAAGACCAAGCCCATCCCTGAGCTGCTGTCCATTGCCTCCGGCATGGGCCTGGAAAACCTGGCACGCTCACGCAAGCAAGACATCATCTTCACCATTTTGAAAAAACACGCCAAAGGCGGTGAAGACATCTACGGCGATGGGGTTCTGGAAATACTGCAGGATGGCTTCGGCTTTCTCCGCTCGGCAGACTCCTCTTACCTTGCAGGTCCCGACGACATCTACGTGTCGCCCAGCCAGATCCGGCGTTTCAACCTGCGCACTGGCGACACGATTTCCGGAAAAATCCGCCCGCCCAAAGACGGCGAACGCTACTTTGCCTTGCTCAAGGTCGATGAAATCAATCTCAGCCGGCCCGAAAACTCCAAGAACAAGATCCTGTTCGAGAACCTGACCCCGCTGTTTCCCGATGAACGGCTGATCATGGAAAGCGGCAACGGGAGTACCGAAGACATCTCCGGCCGCATCATCGACCTGGTGTGTCCGATCGGCAAAGGTCAGCGGGCGCTGATTGTGTCGCCCCCCAAGGCCGGCAAGACACTGCTCCTGCAAAACGTGGCCCATTCAATCGCCCGCAACAACCCGGAATGCTATCTGATCGTTCTGTTGATCGACGAGCGCCCCGAAGAAGTCACCGAGATGCAGCGGATGGTCCGTGGCGAGGTGGTTGCCAGCACCTTCGACGAGCCACCTGCACGCCACGTCCAGGTCGCCGAAATGGTGATCGAAAAAGCCAAGCGCCTGGTTGAGCACAAGAAAGACGTGGTCATCCTGCTCGACTCGATCACCCGACTGGCCCGCGCCTACAACACCGTGGTGCCCTCCTCTGGCAAGGTACTCACCGGTGGGGTCGACGCCCACGCGCTCGAGCGACCCAAGCGCTTTTTCGGCGCCGCAAGGAACATCGAGGAAGGCGGCAGCCTCACCATTGTCGCGACCGCCCTGGTCGACACTGGGTCCAAAATGGACGAGGTGATTTACGAAGAATTCAAGGGCACCGGCAACTCGGAGATCCACCTGGATCGGCGCTTTGCCGAGAAGCGGGTCTATCCGGCGATCAACATTCGCCGCTCTGGAACCCGCCGGGAAGAGCTGCTCACCACCGAAGAAGAGCTGCAGCGCATCTGGATTCTGCGCAAGCTGATCAACTCCATGGAAGACATTGACGCCATTGAGTTCATGATCGACAAGCTCAAGCAAACCAAGACCAACGACGAGTTTTTCGCTTCAATGAAGCGCAAATAGCGCCGGATGCGCTACCGGGACCTGCGCGAGTTCATAGACGCCCTGGAGCGCCGGGGAGAACTCACACGCATCTCCCATGAGATCGACCCGAACCTGGAAATGACGGAGATCTGTCGTCGCACTCTGGTGCGCGATGGACCGGCCCTGCTGTTCGAAAATCCCCGCGGATACGAGATTCCTGTACTGGGCAACCTGTTTGGCACCGTCGGCCGGGTTGCACTCGGCATGGGCGAAGAAGATCCGAACGCGCTGCGCACGATCGGCGAGGTGCTCGCCAGCCTGAAGGAGCCGGAGCCACCCACAGGGCTGAAAGACGCCTGGGAGAAATTCCCTCTGCTGCGCCAGGCGATCAACCTGGCACCCAAGCAGCTGCGCAGCGCCCCTTGCCAAGAGGTGGTGCACACCGAGACTGAAGTCGACCTCGGGCAGCTGCCAGTGCAAACCTGCTGGCCGGACGACGCCGGTCCACTGATCACCTGGGCCCTGGTGATCACGCGCGGGCCGAACAAACCCCGCCAGAACCTCGGCATCTACCGCCAACAGTTGATCGACCGCAACAAGGTCATCATGCGCTGGCTGGCCCACCGCGGCGGCGCGCAGGACTTTCAAGAGTGGCAACGGGCCCACCCCGGAGAGCCCTTCCCCGTGGCCGTGGCCCTCGGTGCCGACCCGGCTACCATCCTCGGTGCCGTAACACCAGTGCCTGACAGCCTGTCGGAGTATGGTTTCGCGGGGCTGCTGCGCGGCCAGCGCACCGAAGTGGTCAAGTGCCTGGATTCCGACTTGCAGGTGCCCGCAAGCGCAGAAATTGTGCTCGAAGGCTGGATTCAACCCGGAGAAGTGGCAGACGAGGGACCCTTCGGCGACCACACCGGGTACTACAATGAGGTCGAATCGTTTCCGGTGTTCACCGTCACCCGGATGACCCACAGGCGCAACCCGATCTACCACAGCACCTACACCGGCAAGCCGCCGGACGAGCCCGCCATGCTGGGCCTGGCACTGAATGATGTGTTTGTTCCCTTGCTGATCAAGCAGTTTCCGGAGATCGTCGACTTTTACCTTCCGCCGGAGGGCTGCTCCTACCGGCTCGCAGTGGTGACCATCCGCAAGGCCTATCCAGGCCATGCCAAGCGGGTGATGTTCGGTGTTTGGTCGTTTCTGCGCCAGTTCATGTACACCAAGTTCGTGATCGTCACTGACGACGACGTCGACGCACGCAACTGGGCGGATGTGATTTGGGCATTGACCACCCGCATGGATCCCAAGCGGGACACCGTGATGATCGACAACACGCCGATCGACTACCTCGATTTCGCCTCGCCAGTCTCCGGCCTCGGTTCCAAGGTCGGCTTCGATGCGACCCACAAATGGCCCGGTGAAACGGCGCGCGAATGGGGCCGCACCATCCAGATGTCCGAAGCGGTGGTGCAGCGGGTCGACGAACTCTGGGACCAGCTCGGCATTGACTGACCCTGTACTGGGCGAGGCCGAAGCAGCGTGGCGCAGCCGCCTTACTCAAAACGACGTTTTCGCGTCCACTGGCTTCCATCCGGTCGATCTTGCAGTGCAGGCCCCGAGGATACACTTCTGGAGGCGGCAGCCCGGTCGGGCTTGTCATTGCCCCAGGCCTGCCGCAATGGCAACTGCCTGCGCTGTGAGGCTACGCTGCTGGAGGGTCAGACAGTGCGACCTCCCGGGGATTTGCCACGGACACAGGGCATGGTCTTGCCCTGTGTCGATCGCGCCGCCTCCGACCTTGTGCTGCAAAACCCGGCGGTTGGGGTGCAACAGCACCGCATCCTCGCCTGTCAGCCCCAACCGGAGCGCAGACGGCTGGATGGCTGGACCGAACACCGATTGCTGGCGCCGGCAGGCACCCGCGATGGCCAGGCACTGGAGCGCGGGCAACTGGCCACACCGCTCGGCAAGGTTCCCCTGTACTTCAGCGGCGTGCTTGACGCGCGCATCCTGGTGACCGCACTGCCGCCGCAGCCGCACTGGCCCACAGCGAGGCTCCACGAAATGGCCCACCGGATCCTGGCGGGCGACCCAGTGGTACAGGTTGAACTGACAACGATGCGCCCGTGGAAACGTGAAGAGCGTACAACGCTTGCAGTCGACGGCTTCGGTCTGGCCGCGACCCACTCAGCACCTGCTGGCACCGAAGTCATCTGGCTGGCAGCGCAAGCGCCACCCGCATGGCTGCAGTGCACGCCATGGCACCAGGCCCAGGGGTGTGGCAGCGCGGTCATCTGCCTCTGTCAGCCAAGCCTACTCAAGCTGCGCGGCCGGGCGCTGCAAAGCGCCGGCTATCGGTTGCAACACACCGAGGTCCAGTGGCCCAACTAAGGCCTCGACAAACGCTCTGAGGATTCCGGCTGCGGCATGGGCAACGCCGGCAAGCCGCCCGGCAACAACTCTGCTGCGAGCCGGTAGTGCTCGAGCCCCGCCTCCAGCCCACCCAAAGAAACCTCGAGCCGGGCCAACTCGGCCGCGGCCTCAGGGGTGCGCTGCAACTGCAGGCTCGCTTCAAAGTAGTGCCGTGCCTTGCCCCACAGGTGGTTGTGCAGCGCCAAGCGCCCAAGGGCGACCAGCAAGGTTGCGTCGCTCGGATGACTCTGCAGCCAGTTTTGTGCGGTGAGCAAGCGGCGGTCGGCGCCTGGCATTTCAAGGCGTCCATAGGTGTCAAGCAGGCGGGCACTCCAACGTTGATTGATGGCATCCCGCAGCAGCCGCTCAGCGCGGCTGTGCTCCCCCGCCGCAGCCAGCGCCTGCGCCAGTGGGTCAGCCACTTCGGGTACAAAACGCAGCGCCTTGGGCAGTTCTGCCTCGAGCCTGAGCGCAGCCCCGGAGTTTCCCCGCGGAAGCGCCTCGGCGCGCTGACGGAATACGTCGAGCTGCAACCTGTGCCACTGCTCTTTGGGCAAGCGCTGTTGCTTGCGGATTTGCGGCAGCAGGGCTTCAAGCGCGGTCCAATCGCCGACTTCGCTCAAGGCCCGGGCCTGAAGCTGCAGCACAACGGGATCAGAACCAAACTGCGAGCGCAGCTCGGCCAGTGCCGCCAGTGCAGCTTCCTGCTCCCCCCGCTCCAACAGCAACCGGACCTGCATCAACCCCACCGACTTGTCATTCGGCCTGCACTCGCGTGCGTCCGCCAACAGCCGATCCCGATCCTGCTCCCTTCCCCCCTGGTCCGCCGCCCAGGCCGCCAGCAGCAATGCCGCCGGGCTGCCCTTCGGGCCGCGTCCAGCGCGACCGAGTTCGGTTTCTGCGCGCCGCCAGTCCCCACCGATCAGCGCCCGAATTCCACGGTCCATCCGCTCCGCCACCTTGGTGTCGGAGCTGAAGGTTCGGCCAAGGCGGGAGGCCCCACGACCGAGTCCACGCACAAGCTTCCAGAGCAGCCAACCGGCAATGAGCACCAAGCCGATGGCCGCCAAGGCGGCCCAGAAAGAGGTTTCAATGCGGTACCCGCCCACTGCAACCAGCACGTAACCTGGATCATTCTGGGCGACGAATGCGAACAGGGCCGTCATCCCCAAGACCACTGCCAGCAGGAGAATCAGCACACCCATTTCATTCGTCCTCGGCGAAATGTCGGGTCTTGATGATGTTCTGGATGGTTTCCAGCGAGCCACTGATGCTGGGCCAATCGGCCCGGACCGGAGCCGCCGCCATGGCCTGCAGGTCCGCCTGCAACGCCACCACACCGGCGTCCTGCGGATCGAAATGGGTGCCCAACCAGGCCTCGGTTTCCTTGATCACCTGAACGAACAAGTCCTGCTCGCCAGCCAACAGTGCCAACTGCGCCTGCTCCAGCAACAATCGAAGCTGACCGCGCAATAGGAAAGCCCGCTCGGGGGTGAGTGGTGTCACGAGCGGCTCATCGATTCGGCGCACCACAAACACAGTGCGCAGCTCCGCCACCACGCGCGACCACAGGCGGGACCAGAGCGGCGCCTCGCTCGGTGCGGCCGTGGTCGGACCTTGCGTGGTTGCAAAGCGATCCGGCAAGGAGCGAACCAAGGGCAACAGGTCCGCCTGCCGGCCCCATGCAGACAGCGTCAAGAATCGGCCCTCGATGTCCGGCACATCGGTGGCGCGCAGGGTGGTGATTTCCTCTGCCAACTGCGCCCGCAAGGCGTGCAGGCGCACATCGTCGAACCCCTGGAGGATTCGGTCCGCCGATTGCAGCAAACGCAACGCCACCCGGTGGTTCCCTGCGATCACCAACTGGTCATTTGCCAGACGCAACAGGTATTCAACCTGGGCAAGCAGCCAGTCGCTGCGGTCGGTGCTCGCCACCGCTTCGAGGCGTGCCTCGAAAGCCAGCAAGCGGCGCTCCAGTCCCTCCAGCGCAGCACCCCGGGACTCGCCCTGGTCGCGCAGCGCCGCCAGTGCGTTGGCGAACTCCTGCTGCCGCTGGGCGAGCGGTTCAAACTGGCTCAGCCTGCGCTGCGCTTCGCGCAGGCTCGCGCGCAACGGCGCGATCTCATCCGCTGTCGAATCGACCGCTCGGTCTGCAACGCTCGCACTCCACCATTGCCACCCAGCCATGCCAAGGGCGGCCAGCGAAAGGAGCAGGGACAACAATGCCAGGACGCCGGGCCAACGCCGGTTGGGAGGCTGCACGAGCCCGGGTTCGATGACTTGCTCGGGCGCCAGCAACATGGGCTCGCGTGACTCGGATTCAGGATCGGGCATGGGGTTATTCTTTCCTTTGCGCTCCACTGGCCGCCGATTCTACCGCGACCGCCCAGAGCGCGCCGCGCAGTTGTGCCGCGTCATCGGCGCCCGAGGACACCAGCACGCGCTCCAAGCCGCCACTCCGAGCCAGATCGGAAGAGCACACGTCTGAACTCCAGTCACGGCGGCTCGGAGTGGCGGCTTG
>OBIC01000286.1_pt1 | contig 16362 bp, 17 predicted proteins | sample 1519831 | NCBI WGS metagenome assembly OBIC01 (sample SAMN03019805, study PRJEB22545) | beach sand metagenome | biome: beach; feature: sea beach; material: beach sand | place: USA: Municipal Pensacola Beach, FL | collected 2010-10-20 | depth 40-45 cm m | reverse complement strand
GCAAGCATTAAAGCTGTCCTGGTAAAGAAAGTACAGAAAATACAGTGCAATTATTATTAGAAAATGGTGCTGATCCAAATTTCTTAAATGACGAAGGACTAACACCATTATTTTATATAAATAAATTTAATGAAAGTGTCATTAGATTATTGTTTCAATATGGAGCAGACCCTTATATTAAAAATGATGAAGATAAAACAGTATTAGAATATATATACGAGGAAACCTGCTCAAATTCTAACAGCAATGGAAGGACAAATTTTATAAATGTACTTTTAGAATACCAATATAAATTCACTGTAAATGAGTTGAGTATTTTGATGCAAGAAAATTATCATGACTTTGTTGAAGAGTACTATTTTCTCAGACATAACCATAAACTAATGATGAAACAGATAAAACAAGTTAATAGTTTCCATCTACGGCCAACTAGTTTACGAACCAAGATACATTTGCTTCAGATGAATCTTAGTAATAAGAATTATAGTAAATTAGAAGAATTAAGTGAATATCAAGTTGTGATAGATTATTTAGGGGCTGTGAGTGTGGATCATTTGAAAGAAAAATTGAAACAATAATTATTTGAATCATCCTTAATACTAATCCTTTATTTAATTACTTGTCTGCTTGTGACAAAAACTCTGTGATGCCTAGCTTGAAACTGGAGGGACCAGCGGCGTGGATTTGTTTGGCCATTTTCTGTTGGCCTTTGTTAATTATTGCAATCCCGGGAATCATCATCACTTGCCCTTGTTGGTTTGTTTGGTTGATCCTTCGTTGGAAAAATCGAGATGTGGATAACTTTTATGGTTAGTTTTTTTATTGATGGATGAAAAAAATTGAAAGCTTTATACTTTAATATTTATAAAAAATAACAATATCATTGTAACCATGATTCAGAATCTTGAAATTGTTTCCATCAAAGGAAATTTTTTAATTCTTAAACAGTTAGATAGTGCAGATCGATATGTTCTAAATATGAATCAAATTATAAAAATTCAAAATGGAGATAAGAAAGGAAGTATACTTGTAGAGCTTTCAAGCACTGTTGGATCTAAGCATTCATCAGTATTTGCAGCAGAAGAATACATTATTAATATATCTTTTGAAGAATTTATTGAACTATTACCGGACCATAATGCTCAACTTTTAGAAAAATTAGATCGACTTGAAAAACTTGTTAGCGAACTAGGGGTTTCAGTGGAATATGCACCAGGAAAAGAGATTAGTGATGATGCAAAAAAGAGTTTTGAAAGTGGACATAAAGATGTACTTAATAGTTAGAATTTTATTTATCAAAACCCACTTAAAAAATAATCTAATACTAAATATATATGACTGATTCAGATAAAAAAGTTAAGGAAAAGGTTAATCCAGATTCTGATAAGTATAAAGTGGTTCTCAAGTTTGTAAATCGTATATTGGTTAATTTGGAAAAGGATGAGGTGGACGAATTAACCAAATTTGTGAATATTGATCGAGAGGATATTATTAAGGAGGAGAATAAAAAGGTGCTTATTGAGATGGAGAAAGACCTCTTTAAACATTTCAATAAGGATAAGTGTGGTTTCTATCGGAAAACAGCCAATGGATGGGTGTTAAATGTGCTTCGGGGGATGGTGAAGGATATGGGGTATGAGTTAAAGGCAATTCAGAAAGAGAAAAATGAGTATATTAATGGTAAATCATATAAACGCACTCATCAAATTTATTCCATCAATTAAAAATATATAGTATTTCATAAAATTTCAGTGCGTGAAATTAACAGAATTTATTTTCTATTTTCATTCTATATACACCATAAAATGAAAAATTCAAAAGTTGTTACAAAAACAAAAAATCAAAACAAAAAGGTAGAAGCAACTCCCGCCAAGTTGTATGCTCCTACAATTACCAGAGAAAAAAAATTCCAGGAAAATCCGCACTTTTTTTTCAGTTATACCAAGAATGAATGTTTAGAATATCTAAAATCCCACCCAGATCTTAAATTATTTGGCGAAGACTATGATAATCAAAAAAGTAAAAGATTTCTGGCCATTGATGAAGAAACTATATATTTCTTTTCAAGTACCAGAAAATTTTTCTTATATGAATATTTAAACTACCAAAAAATTAAATTATTTATGGATATTGATATTTATGATCACCAGGTACCTAAAGATAGAAATTCAAAAGAGTATTTTGATGAGATCTTAAAAGAATCCATTAACATGGTTAATATCCAATTACAAAAATATGATGTCTATAACCCAGCCTATATCATTCTTCATTCTAATAAAATTGATAAAAAGTCAGCCCATATTATTTTTCCTGATATTATTTTTCAAAATCATGTCCATCTTAGATTCTTTTTTATGCAATTTGAAATTGAATCCGTTAAAAATAACCATATAGATATGAGTGTTTATGGGGATGGTTGTCTAAGGATTCTTGGTAATGGTAAATTTCCATCTAATATCACATTTGAGTTTTATAAGGCTTATAATTATAAGGTTAAAAATAATAAAGAGTTTTTTATGGATTGTTTAATTACTCACATTCAAGGAGATCATCAACTGATTCCTATTAAAATTCCCAATGATATCAAAATTATTTGTGGCGGCAAAAAAAATTTAGATATCAAAAAATCAGTAAACAAAAATCAGAAAATTGGAGAAAAAGATATTTCATCTTATGATACTAATATTATTTTTATGCCAATAGAAAATTTATCCAAGTATGTCAATCTTTTAAGTGAAAAGAGATCAGATGATTATTATACCTGGATGAAAGTTGGTATGGCATTACATAGATGTAATCCAAATAAAGAATGTTTCGAATTGTGGGATCAATGGAGCAAAAAAAGTAATCACTATTCTACTCGGGAAATAAATATTTATAAGTGGAATGGCTTTCAGTTACAATCAAATGGTGTTTCCATTGCGAGTCTCAAGTATTGGGCAAAGGAAGATAGTCCAGAACAGTATGCCTTGATTGAATACTCTATCGAAAAACCGTTATTCAAAACCATAAAATTCGAATCTCCTTATTTATTTCAAACAGAAAAAGAAAATATAAAAGATAATCAGAGTATTGTGTCAAAATATATCAATAAGTGGGATAAGTTAGTAAAAAATAAGATCATGGTTTGTTGGAGTCCTTATAACACTGGTAAAACCCAGATGATCAATAAAATCTTGGCAGAGCTATCTTATAAAACAGTTTTATTTATCTCTTATAGGCAAACATTAACTAATGAACTACATGGTAATTTTAAAGAGTTGGGAGTAGATAGTTATTTAGATGGTGATTATGATTCTGATAAAATTATTTGTCAGATTGAAAGTCTTTTTAAATTAGTTGATGATTATTCTTTTATAGGTGAAAGTATGCTTATAAATCCATTTGACTTGGTTATTATAGATGAGATAGAAAGTATCTTGTCGCATTTTACCTCACCTACAATTAAAAATAAACCGAAAACATTTCAGCTCATGAGTTCATTTTTATTTAATTCCAAAAAAATATTAGCACTAGATGGAGATTTTAGTAACAGAGGATTCAGCTTCTTGAAAAATTTTGGTCTTCCAATTGTTTTAGAAAATAAAATTATCAAAGACAAGAAACATTTCATCTTTAGCAATAACAGACAATTATTTGAAGATAAGATTAGTAAAAGTTTAGAAAATGGAGAAAAGATTGGGATTATTACAATGAGTTCTAAGTTAGGGTTATATTTTGAAAACAAGTTTAAAGGAAAGTATAAAACTGTTTTACACTGTTCACAATCAGATGACAAGTACAAAGAAGAATTGAAGAATGTAAACAAGTTTTGGAAACTGTTTCAATTGGTTATTTATAGTCCAACTATTGAGGCCGGAGTTAATTTTAGTATTAAACATTTTGACAAAATTTATGTGATCTTATCTAAAAAGAGTACAAGTCCAAGGGGTTTATTACAGATGTGTAGTCGGATCAGACAGTTAAAAGATTATAATGTACATGTTTATCTTAATAATATGCCTTTCTCTACAAAAGGTAATTTCTTTACATATGATGAAATGAAATTAGTTTTGAATGAAAGATGTCAAAAGTATTTAGATCCGCAGATTATGAAAAATGAGGAAACTAATATGATGGTGATTAAGTATGAATTTGATTCCTATGCTCAAAATTTAGTTTATAATATGACAGAGAATGCAAATAAAAAGAGTAAATTATTTGTGCCTTATATGATCAAACTTTTAGAAAGAAAGGGTCATACTTATGAACATAGTCAAGTCAGGATGAGAAAGAATGCATTAAATAAAAATGATATCATGAAAGAGGAAATATTAAAGGCTAATGATATTGATTATGATAGATTTAATCTTTTATTGAAAAAACAAAGATACAATGAGGCGACTAGAGATGATAAGATTGAAATAGAAAGATATTTGTTGAAAAAGGATTGGAAGATTGATGAGATCAGTGAAGAGTTTTTGAGTAAATTTTATGGTAAAACATACGTCTTGTTTAATTTAAGATGGTTTATGAATCCTGATAAATTAAAACCTCATATTGAAATGGATAATGGAGAACAGACAATTGAAACAGATAATGTAACAACACTTGAATGTATTAAAATGTTAAAGGAAGTCATTAAAGAGTTAGGGTTTAATGAACCAGATGACGGAATTAAATTGAATAAAGAAACATTTGAGGATAATATTAAACGGGTGATGGATAAGTGTCAATTATTTATTAATCCGATAAAAAGTAAACACTTGTTTGATTATGATAAACGGAATTTGAAAGAGATTAAGACCATTAAACAATTTATGGGGTTTATGAATAGTTTGTTGAAGGAGTGGGGGATGGAGATTAAATGTAAACAATTTAGTAAAAAAAATAAAAAAACTGTAATAAAAATTAATATATATACACTAAATTATTTGGATAAGATAAATCAATATCTGTAATTGTTATACTTTTTTTAAGGTAGATATAAGTCATCTCAATTTAATATTATATTTATAAAGAGTGAACTTGTATCTACCAATCTTGCCCCAATAAATCACTTGGTTCTATTCGGGTCCCCATCCACTAAAAAATTGATATATTCATTCCTTACACCTCTAAATTAATGATTCAACTATCCACAACCATGTTCAAAGTCAAAGAAAAACGTGGGCCATTTCTCCTTCTCCAAGAAATTGATGCATATAATTATATAGGTCAGTCAACGATACTTAACATTGGATCAATTCAAAGAGTACAAGAAGGTTTTAACCCACAAACTCAGAAACAGTGTCTTCATGCAAATGGTATTAACATTGATATGACTGACATAGTACAATTTTATGATATCATCACTGGTCCGGATAAAGTTTTTATTCAAGAAAGTGATATTGGCATTCCAATTCATCAAGAAACTAGAAATATTGATCTTGTTGATAATTTTCCAACATCTGAAGAGGATTTTATTGATTTACTTTTACAGAAATATAAAGATCATACCTTGTCAGAATATTTGGACGAACTACCAAAAATTTTTAGTAATATCATGGAAATCAATGCATCAACCAATAAATACAAAAAAGAGTTAGGTACAAAGATACAAAAAGAAATAATTCGGTGTCAAACAATTGATAAAATGAAAATGTTTCTCATTGAAAAAATAAAAGAAATATTATCACCCTATGTGTATGATATGAATTCCTCCCAACGAATGAAAACAGATCCTCAAAAATTAGAGGATTTGCAATTGATGTCTAATAATTTACACAATACCATTATTATGAAATCAAAAAGAAAATCCACAATTGTAGAAAGCACTTAGAAAATAAATAAATTACTTCCGCTTAACACGTTTTTCATTTTTTTATTTAAAAAAGTTGAATAATAAAAATTTTAAGGCACCATCTTAACTTTAGTAGTACCAACAGAGGTATCTGAAACTCTTCAACGATGGGCCGCAATCTGTGCTATCTCATTTTAAGTGAGCAACAGTATAAATATTTGACTTCAGAAGAAGCCAAGAAAAAATATGATGAATGGGAAAAATCAGTTGATGATGATGACAGTGATTATGGTTGGGGTTGTAAACCAAGTAAATACGATAATCCCCACTCTTATATTGATGAACATGGTGGACTACATGGAAAATTAATAGATGAAATGGGCGATGATTCTCATTTATTCAATAGTCACATTCGACGCAATCCTGGAGAATTGTATCATGAATTATTAACTTATGAAGAGGTCAAGAATTTGGCAAAAAAATATGTGGATGAATCAAAATTTGTTGAAGCAGGAATTTTATATCTAATACTTTCTGAAATGGATGAGTCTTGTGTTGTTATAATTGAAGATAAATAATTTTTTTATAGATCAAATAACTAAATATCATTTAACTATCTGTCTCACTCCATTTCCAATAACTCCTGAATCTCCTTATGACCTTTTTTAATAGCAATATCCAGTGCAGTATCTCCCTCTTTATTTATTAAACTAGTATTTGCATTATTATGTAGTAATATTCTGACAATTTCATAATAATTTGCTCGAACTGCCCATATTAATGCTGAGTCACCACTATAATCTACAGCATCAATATTGGCATTTTTATCAAGAAGCATCTCGACAATACTTCCATAACCTTGCCAACTTGCACAAATTAAAGGAGTCATAAATTGCCTAGAACAATACACGTTAACATTTGCATTATTTTTAATTAGTATTTCGGCAGTATCTGCATGATGATTTAAAATAGCCGCAAATAATGGAGTAGTTCTTGTAAAATTTGTACAATCAATTAATGCATTATTTTGCAAAAGTACTTTAACACCTTCATTATTTCCGCATTCACTTGCCAAAATTAAAGCTGTATTACCATCTGCAAACTGTAAATTAATATCCATATTTGGAATCATTTCATTAATAGTATCTACATCTCCAGATATTGCTGCCTCTCGCCATTGTTTTAATATTCTAAAGTATTCCCAATCAGACAAAGATTTTGTTCTCGCCAAGAATTCTTCACGTGACAATGAAGATTTTTCCATTTTTTGAGAAAATGGGTTTTGTATGAAAATATCTTTATTAGACATGATAAAAATTTTAGATTTCAATTTTTTATTATTGTTATTACTTCCATTCTAATGTTTTTGCATATAAAAAAACTACAGATAACTAAAGTATGCCAAAAAACCATTTGTTCGAATGTTTTTCAATCAACTCCTTAATCTCCCTATGACCTTTTTTAATTGCAATATCCAGTGCAGTTTCTCCACCATTATTTTTCAGACCAGTGTTTGGTTTTTTTTGAAGAATCATTTCAGCAATTTCCTTATTACCCACACGCGCTGCCCACATCAATGCTGTATCATTTCTGAAATCTTGGATATTAACATCTGCATTTTTATCAAGCAACATTTTAACAACAGCTGATTGTTCTTCTTTAGTTGCATAACTTAATGGAGTCATATAGATTAAAAACCCACACAAAACATTAATTTCCGCACCATTGTTTAGAAGAAATTGAACAGCACTCTCTTGTTTATGTAAAATTGCTATATATAAAGCTGGTGCATATCCTCGAGCATTTTTATTAATTGATGCCCCATTTTTAATAAGCAGTTCCATCACATTAATATGTCCGAATTGAGCAGCCCAGATTAAGGCAGTCATCCCATCATGATCTTGTAAATCAATATACATATTTTTTATCATGTCATTAATGGTTGCAGCATCTCCATTTTGTGCAGCAGAAAACCATTTTTCTATAAATCTTTGATCTGATCCATCAGTGAAGGTTTTCATCAAAGACCAGAACTGTTTTTCAGACAAGGATTGCATTCTTTTGTGAATGTGACTGTTGACTTGTATACAAAAAGTAATATTTAGGTTATTAAATCGGTTATAAATTCAATTTTTTCCCAATTCTACTCATCCGAAAAAATTGAATTACAAACCCTCTATAAGATTCATTAACCTTCCCCCAAATCGCTTCCCCAGCTTCCCCTAGCTTCCAACCAGCTTCCAACCAGATACCACCTATGGATCAATTTGCTGCCTTCTTCCACCTTCTCAAGGGTGAAGATACCACCTGGTTTCAGACCATCCTCTTCTACATCGCCGCAAACTGCCTCTTCTTGGGCTGTGCAACGGTGTGGATCAATTGGTACAAGAACTGGTCCGCCCGCTTCCTCTTGCTGTTCATTGTTCCTTCTTGTGTCATCTACACATGCATCATCGTGGGCATCCTTCTGACTGACCCGATGTTGCTGCTCAACATGACCTTTGGTGGTGTTCAAGAACAGTACATGAGCAATTGGATTGTCATTTCATCCATCTGCCACTATGCTGTGACAGACATCATCACTTCTTTTGTGATCTCCTATGTCATGCAATTGCACAATGCTGTATTTCGTGAGAGGTTCATCCTTACCTGCAAGCAGAAGATTCCCTCTTTCACTCTTTCTCTGAACTACATTCCACTTTTTGTCATTCTTTTCTTGTGGCCTCCGATTGGAGTTTTGATCTTTCTGGGAATTTTTCTTTCCAAGAAGTAAAGGCATTTTACTATCTTTTTTTTTATTACTTTTGTCATAAGAAAAATTGACTTTTAATCTTTTATTATACTTTATCAGTAATACCATTATCCAATATCCGCCATCTTATTGCCATGGGATTGTGTGGTGATTATTGATTGCAGCTAGAACACCGGTTTTGAAAAAATAAAAAAAAACAATCCTAATTATTATAAACAGCCATCAATAGGTCTTTCCACGGACCAGCATTTTTCAAAGCATCCAAAATTCCTTCTTGAAAGCTTTGATCAGTAATTTTTTTATCAGTCTGATTATCATTAATTTCATCATTAATATTGTTATTGCCATCCACAAGATAACTATCATCATCAATAATTTCATCATTCCCATTTAGCCCATTCATATACTCTTCAATCATCTGCTCAATCTCAAAATGTCCCGTTTCAATGGCATATTCAAAAGCATTTTTTCCAAAAACATCTTTGATGGCAACACTTGGTTTGTATTGGAGCAAAACTTTAACTCCGTCAAAACAGCCTTGGTAACTGGTTATGATTAATGCCGTAGTGCCATCATTATCTTGATGATTGACATATGCCCCTTTTTCAAGTAATGTTTTGATCAAACCAACATTTCCATTTTGTGCAGCCCAGATTAATGCAGTTTCACCATTTGGAGTTTCAATGTTAATAAAGTCATTATTAATTTCCAAAAGCTCTTGTAATTTTTCTGTATTACCGGTGATAGCAGCATCAAACCAAACCTCTTTTTCAGCGTCAGATATGGACATGATTGTGACTCATGTACTGTCTAATGATTATATTTATTAAATACCCTATAATGGTTTATTATATCAAATTTTTTAACCAATACAATTAATACCTTTTACTTAAAATCATCTAAAAGAAAAAATTGATTAATAATTTGAATCATATACATTACTAATACTAACAAATAAAAATGGAATTTGCTGATTTTTTAGGGTTTTGTGGAAATTTTTTATGTTGTAGAGAATTTGAAGAGGAGTATAAAGAATATATTTCCATTGATTCTATAAAATATATATATGCTAAAGAAGATATATATACTGAAATTAGATTCTATTTAGGAAAAGGTTGGAGATCTATAAAGTTTGAAATCCATCTAAATGAATTCATGAAAAAACTATCTGCACATCAAAATTCACCTACCCTAATTCTAAAAGAAATCAACCAGAAACTAGATAGTATAGATCAAAGACTCAATAAATTAGAGATAGATATTGATTATGCACCAGGTAATGATAAAAGTTTTGAGGCAAAGGAGCATTTTGAGGATACAATAAAAGGAAAAAAATGAATTTTATATTTTATAACTAATTACCAATTAATTATAAATATATTACTACCATGGAACAAGTGCAAATCAAAAACAATCTTCTTTTCATCCAAGATTCGACCGGAAAAAAATCCATCATTCCAGTTAATACTATTACCAATATCAGTCAAGAAGGAAGCAGAGTGTCCATTTACACAAATTGTCAAACAACACCCTATCACACTTTCCAGATTGATTATGATGAATTTTACTACAAACTCAAATGGGGTAACCGGTTTCCAACTGTACCCAAACACAATCCAATAAGTGAAATTGACTTTATACTTTACATTTTATTTTTGGTTTGGTTCATGAGGATGCTAATATGAAAGAACAAAATTACAGTGCCAATTTTTTTATAGCCTTTGGTAAAACACCTCTGCCTAAAGGATGTTTATAAACTCCATTCCCTAAATCTAATTCTACAACCGTGTTTGGAATCACATCTGGATCTAATGGATGATTAAATTTTCCTAATTTCAACCGTTTTAATCCATTGGGCAAAACACCTTTATGTAATGGTTGATTAAAAGTATTTAATTCAATATCCATTAAAGAATCTGGTAAAATATCTTCTAAAGGAAAATCATAATAATATATTTTTAATTTTTCTAATCCATTTGGTAAAACACCTTTTACAAACTGACTCCTACAGCTGGTTAAAATTAATTTTTTTAAACTGGTTGGTAAAATTCCTGGATCAATATTACCAATTTCAGTTAGACATAATTTGTTTAATGTTGATGGAAAAGTTCCTGGTTGAAAGGAATATTTAAAATTATAGTATAATTTAGCTTTAATTAATCCTTCTGGTAAAACACCTGTGGGGAATGGATGATCATAAGGTCCAAAAGAAAAATTGTATCCTAATTGTAAAACTTTTAATGATGAAGGAAAAACACAATTGTTTATTGAACGATAAAGCTCTGTGTATAATTTTTCTAATCCATGTGGCAAGATTCCTGCTTCAAAATCAAAGCGGTAGAACCCTATCTTGAGATCTTTTAAATTTTCTGGAAGTGAACCTATTTCAAATTGATGATCATAATGTCCTAAAATTAATTTTTTCAAGGAATTAGGCAAAATATTAGGTTCAATTTTCCATCGGACTCGTTCTAAATCCAATATCGTTAAATGTTGAGGATAACTTCCTTTAATTAATGGTTTACAATCATAACCCATTTTCAAATATCTCAAATCTTTTGGTAAAGTTTCAGATGTTAAAAAGTGACTATAAAAATCATTAAAAGTTAAATATTGAATAGAATTTGGTAAATCTCCTGGTTCTAAAGGATGATTATAATGATGTGGTAATTCAAACTCCATTAATTTTGGAGGTAAAACCCCTGCTTTTAATTTACTCTGAAATGGACAATCCCAATCAAAATCTAGATGTGTTAATGATAATGGCAAACTGTTTTCTTCTAATGGTTTTTTATACTTAGATCCTAAATTAATACGTTTAATAGAATTTTTATTGTTGATAATTCCAGGTTTAAATTTTGAATTAGATGTACATTTAAAAAGTATTTGAATCGGATTAAGATTTTCATTTCTCAAACTAAGAACAGATTCTAATTCTACGATTACTTTTATTTCGTGGAGATTCTTACAATGCTTTATTTTATAGGCAGGAATAACATGTTTATTTAAGATTGGTTTCATAATTCCAATATAATGTTCTATTTTTTCATTTGTTAGTTTTCTAAAAGACTTTTTTTCTTCCAATCTAGGTTGAATAGGATCTTCTATATACAAAAAAGAATCTTCAAAATATCTATATTTATCAGCTCCTACAGTATTTTCTGGATAGACAATATCATCCAAAGCCAAATACTTCAAATCTGAATAAGGGTATCTGGTAAAAATAGTATCGATAGTTTCATTGTACAAAAATTCTTCAAAAATCGGCCAATTATCCAGTAAATTTTTTAAACTAAACAGATTGATAATCAATTGTTTAATATCTGATGGTAATAATTGTATGTATGATGTCATACTAATTCATTAGAATGTAATAATATTTTAAATAATAATGTTTATTTATAAATTAAATCAATTTTTTCCAATCGTCTGAGTAATCTGAGATTTAGCACCCGCTTGAGCCACCTGTTTGGTTAACTCTCTTTGTTCCTTCAGCTCTGATTTCAGATTCTCAATCGTACTATGGAGCACCTCAATCTCCTTTCTTTGTTGTTCCACCTGGGCATTCAGGTTGGCATTGGTTGCTTTGTGAGTTAAATCCATTGTCTTAGTATCCATATCCAATTGATGTTTATATTTTGCCTTTTCTTCTTCTTTAATACTGTTACACTGTTTATCAAATGTTTTCTTTAACTCGTTATAGTCGTGCTGTGCCTTGGCAACATTGTCTACCAATTCTTTGTATTCATCCTCTTTAACAAATCTCATCTTCAAAGCTTTGGCATAATCAGCACACGCCTTGGCCTTATCTGCTTCCAAATTACGTTTTAGTTTAATGGATTCATCTTCAAACATGTTATTGAGTTGTTTATTTTTATCAGCAAATTCATTTTCACAATGTTTGATCTTGTCTTGGTGATCAGTGCCGAGTTTCTTAGAAAGATCATCATACTCTGATTTGAGTTTTTTGGTTAACTCTTCATAATGTGTTTCAAGATTTTTTTTCTTGGTCATATAGTCCTGCTCTAATGCACTTATTGTCTGCTGGTGTTCCTGTTTTTTAGAGTCAATCATGAGTTCTAGTTTAAGGACATTTTCTTTAAAGGTGTCAAAGTTCTTCATCTCTTGAAGGAATTGTTCACTTTTAATCGTAAAGTTGTTGATTGCTTGGGCCAACTGAATTCTGTCAGAATCTGTACCTTTTGATGAGTTATTCGAAAGGTACATTGGCTGGAGGGATGATTTTTTTGGTTGGATTTCTACTGGTTCAGTTACTGGCATATCGATAGGTTCAGAATCGGAATCTGTTACCACTGTTGTTTTAGTTGATTTGGTACCTTTTTTAACGGGCATTTGTTGTGATGATCTTAGTATAGAGTATCCATAAAATTTTAAATATTTAATTTTAGGCTTAAAGAAAATAAAAAAAGATATAAGGCGGATAAAAATTGAATGAATATCATCATACGACTAATTTATATATTAAATGAAAATTCAAAATGTGTATCTTTAACATATTCTACATTCTCACACCACAACAATATGAATACCTAAAGTCAAAGGAAGCCAAAGAAAAATATGAAGAAGCCGATAAAAATAAAGAGTATGAATGGGACCTTAACACAAACTCCTACATCGACGGTGATGTTTTTTTCGGGTTTCACAACAAGGAACTAATTTGGTCCTGTGATGATTATCCTGGATATATAAAACTTCTTATTGAATGGTATGGTGGAGGTCAAAACAATGGGAATCCGTTTATGCCCCCTGTACATTTTAGCCGAGTTTTTATCTACAATCAATTACAAACTGATGCCGCCAACTGCACCGATCCGGATACTCGAATAGCGTTCAATCGTCTACTGTCACAATTAAAAAGTGATGATATAGTTGTCTTATGTACTAAATAAAAAACAAATTTGTGAGCCAAGCCCACGCGAACGAAGTGAGACGGCGCTAACAATATTAAAAACTGTTATATTTTTAATATCACAGTTTTTAATATCGGCTTGGCCGTTAATTGCCAGAAAAAAATTGAAAAATTAAAGTATTAACCTTCCTAATATATTGTATAGTTTTTAATCCTGCATCCATTCAGCATGGAAAGTTCTGTTTCTCCTTTGCCACAGTTTATCGCGAACGACAGCCGTTACAAGAAAGAACGGTGCTGGTGCGGTTGTCCCCCATCCGGTTCTGCAGATACTGCACCGGATATTAGCGGTGACCGATACAACAAAGAACACATTGAAGGTATTGAGTGTCATATGACTAGTGATTTCAAGTTCCTAAACAAACAGTTTGATGAATTAACTGATGGTGAAAAGATTACGCTCAAGCTAAACTTTTTAATTTCACTGCACAGTCAACGTGACAAATCTTTTTCCAAATACAAGTTAGAAAATTTAACTCGAGTAATTTTATATCGGCCAACTCTTATCACTCTCCGTCAGTTTTTAGAGCTTATGGGTTGGACACTCAAGACTCATTCTATGGAAATGTATATTATTTTTGAAGAATGTTTGAATCATGTGTGGCATTATTATGATGATTTACTTTCACCTATCAAACTTTTGGTTGAAGAATATGGTTTGGATGTCAATCATAACTTTATTGATCGTCACATGCCAGATGAAGATCATCCCGAAGGAAAAATTTTTTACTCTACACATCCTTTAACCGAAGCACTTTTCCGAAACATGCCATTTGAAGTGTGCCATTATCTATTTTTAAGGGGAGCAAACCCTGAAGCCGAAACAAAGTTTGTTGGAAATATTTTTAGTGTGTGTTTTCGTAACAGTGATCCTCGGAATTTGGAATTTTTTAGTCGGTATCGTCACTTGGATGAATTTCCTGATCCGTTTGTCCATGTTTATCAGTTTGATGCACATGTTAGGTGTATTCCAACTTTTGCCAAAGCCAAAGAGTTAGGATATGATATGAATTATACAATTGAAGATAAGTTGTCTGGACTGAGTAATATGTTTTGCACTAGTCGTGGTAATGATGAATCAGATTATGAAAAATACATCATTTTCAAATGGCTAATTGAAAACGGCACAGATATTAATCATCAGATCAGGATTATCAATAAGGATAATGGACTTGTTAATGGTATGACTTTGATTCACATTATCTGTATGGCACCGTTTGACTATTATACTCATCCATTGGTCAAAGATCACATTTTGTCTTATGATCGGGTAAATTGGTGGATTCGTGATAGTATTGGAATGCTTCCAGTAGAGTATCTCATTGATTGGCATATGGGGTTTCCTCGAGGAAGCGATACGTTTAGTAGTTGTATGGTTCCTAACTTTTTATGTGGTGTGATTCTCAACACTGGATTAAAGAGTATTACTGATTGTCATCTGCCTAATTACAATGATGGGGATGATGATAATGTCGATTTTGTTAATGATGAATTTATTGAAAAATCCATTCGTGTCAATTTTGCCTTAACAATTTTGTATCTGAAGTACATTTCACCGGATTGTCATGATAATCTTAAGAAAATGATTTGTAATGAATTATGCAAGTACTACAGGCCTAAGAGTGGCGATTCACCGTCAAACCATATTTTGCTGAAAGTTAAGGATGTAGTTGAAAGATTCATGAAGATGCACATTGGAAGTAACTTGGTTGAGGATATTGTTAAGCGGGCTATTATGAGTGATCTTATTATGGATGATGAGAATAAGGATGATGATTATGATGATTATGATGATTATAATGATGATGATCAGTAATTTTGTTTATTATATTAATTAAAAAAAATGATCATATAAAAACCTTTATCTAATAAAAAATTTGACAACTTTTTTTCTTTCTTACTGCGATCGTCATGAGAGAAAAAATATTGAGATGCTGATCAACTTATTTCATTCGTTAATCGGCATCTCAATTTTTTTCTTTCTCACTGCGATCAATTTATTTATGAAGAGCATAAACGATAAATAAATAAATTGGGATGATGATATACGAATGTAATGAGTATTCAGAAATCTCGTCAGAAAAAAATTGAGATTTTGATCAACTCATTCTATTCGTTAATCGTCATCCTAATTTTTTTCTCTCATTTTCTATCGTCATGAGAGAAAAAAATTGAATAATTGATCCATTGACAATTCCATAAATTTGGATATATAACTGTCAATCCTTAAGGGTTTAATAGTCTTCTACCATGGAACTGTTATCCAACCCTCTGATTGAAACTGCAAAGATTGTGACACGGTTGAGTGAACTCCCACCATCTCAAATTGAGTGTGTTGCGGGATTTCCACCAAACATCCCAGAACTTCTGGGAAAAGTGGCCAAACTAACTCCATCTGATCGCCAATGGTTAAATAGTTCTCCTGATGAACTATTACCATGGCTTCTGAAGTTGTTAGATCATCGAAATGATTTTCCAAAAGGTGCCAATTCGAACCCAGTTGTAGAAATTACCACACAACGATTTTCAGCTGATTACGGGCCTTACTATTGTGATAAATGTAAGAATTTTTGGTTCCCAAAGGAAAAAATTATTGAATTGAATAAAGATTTTACAGATGATCAAATGAATGATGAATTTAAAAAGGAATTGATGATAAAAGCGGGTTATCCTTTATGTAGTGTTACAGATCATGATGATTTTTTAACATTTACTATCCACTATCCTCCTCATTATATCCATAATATTGCATGGGCATTAATTTATAAATATAATAATTGGCCAAATTTTGAAGCGATTTACAATGAATTTATGAAGCATCCAGATATTTTAAAACTAAAATTCTTATTTTTTGAAGTCTCTTACGTTATGGTGGTTATCTTAAATTATAAATATATATATGAGAAAAATATCCCAGGA
>OBIC01000285.1_pt1 | contig 16418 bp, 14 predicted proteins | sample 1519831 | NCBI WGS metagenome assembly OBIC01 (sample SAMN03019805, study PRJEB22545) | beach sand metagenome | biome: beach; feature: sea beach; material: beach sand | place: USA: Municipal Pensacola Beach, FL | collected 2010-10-20 | depth 40-45 cm m | reverse complement strand
TTCAATTTGCCGACGATGCACAAACAGGTTCTGTTTCCAGCGGTTTTGGGTCAGTTTTTGCCGCTGGATGGAGGCGGTATAAAGCGTGCTCTGGATGTCTTCCACATCTTCGTGCTGTACGCCCGCGTCCAGAGTTAAAAAGTCCGTTTCCGGGTTGGACTCCAGCGGAATTTTGTATTGTGTGGACAGATTTTGCTGCACAAACGACAAGGCGGTTTCCGCACTGATCGAATGCCCTTGGGCATTCAAATAGGGCCTTTCCCAGCTCATAGTGACTCGGGGGCCTGTATCTGTAGCAAAACCAACGCCAAAGCCGAGTTGATGGCTTTTGGCGGCGGTGAGTTGCACATCCACCGGAATGGTGTAATCCGTAGCTTTGTCCCGTTTGGGCTGGACACGCACCCGGCTGAAATAGTTGCTGGATGTGAGTTTGCGGTGAAGTTCGCCAATGAGGCTCGCGTCATAGGGTGTGCCGGGAGAGAAGTTAACCCATCGTCTGACCAGCCGGTCATGCAGTGGTGTTTGTGAAAATGTGACCTCCCCTAAACGGTAGCGGATACCACTATCGAAATGCAGACGGATATTAGCGCTGTGCTGTTCAGGATACACGGTGACGTTGGTTGTTAAAAAGCGGGCATCGAAGTAACCGCGGGCCATCGCCAGGTTCTGAAGAGACGATTTGATGCTTTCATACTGGCCGTGATTCATGGCGCTGCCTACTTGTAGAGGCAATTCAGCCAATAATTTTGAAAACGCTTTATCGTGTTGGGCATCGCCATCTAGCTGAATGTCCAGCTCTGCTACTTTAACAGGCTCGCCCGGCATGATCGTGACTTTGATTGTCCAGTTGTCCCCGTCAGGGCGACTTTTAATATCAATTTCTGGCCGGTAATAACCCAGTGCTTGCAGGGCTTTTCGAGTTTGTGAGTCGATGCGCGTAATGGCGCGTTCCAGGTCTGTTTGAGTGGTTACTTCAGGCTTGCCAATGTACAACTCGACTTGCTCTTTGAGCGGGTCTTTGATGCCTTCGATATCGATACTCACACCCGCGAGCAGCTTGCTGGGTGAGGCCAGTAGAAAAGGTAGCCAGCAGAGGGCATAAAGCACACCCTTGAGCCGAGGGGATGTGTGGGATGGTTTCATTCTGTTTGAGAGGATGATGCAGCGTTAATGTTGTGACAGAAGCCGTAAGTCTAGGGGTCATGCTAACAGAATGAGTTAAGCCCTGTTGTGAAAAAAAGGAAATGTCGTGTCAACGGATCGTGATCGAGCGCGTTAATTGATCATGAGGCGGCTCATTGAGTCATGTGTTTGATTAAAAGGCATCATGCTTTTATTAAGGAGTTTTTATGAAGACCTTTTCGAGTGTATTCACGCGAACATGGCGTTCGTCAGGTAAATGGGGAGACGTTGCTAAATGGCTGGGCATTTCGGCCTTCGCCGCATCGGCACTGGTGGTCAGCGGTTGTTCAGACAGCGCAGATAGCAGTGCGGAAGAATCCGAGGGTTCGGTTTATATCAGTATGACGGATGCGGAAGGTGACTTTCAGGCCTACACTGTCGGTGTCACATCTCTGACGTTAACGCGGCAAGACGGTACTGTGGTGGATACCTTACCCGTTTCAACGACTGTGGACTTTTCTCAATATGTTGAAATGACCGAGTTTGTGACCGCTGCAACCATACCCTCAGGCGTTTATGTGAAAGGTGAGATGACGCTGGATTTTTCAAACGCTGAAATTTGGGTAGAGGGTGTTGATGGCAACGCCGTCCAGGTTGCCGCAGAGAATATTGTCGACGAAACAGGGAACCAAGTCCGTTCGGTGACGGTCAGCGTCACTTTGGAAGACAGAAATCAGCTTCTGATTGCTCCAGGTGTTCCAGCAAACTTAAACCTCGATTTTGATTTGAACTCCTCAAACAACGTGACTTTTTCAGCGGATGTCCCAACAGTAGAAGTGGCGCCTGTACTGGTCGCTGATGTCGACCTGGAAGAGCAAAAGACCCACCGACTTCGCGGCGCACTAAAATCGGTTGATCTGGATGACAGCAGCTACACCATCTACATTAATCCGTTTCGCCACCAGTATGCGAAGGATCAGCGGTTTGGCTCATTGAAAGTCACCACCACGAACGAAACGGTTTTTGATATCAATGGGAATGTCACTCAGGGTTTGACTGGGTTAACCGAACTGTCCACACAGACTGAACTGACAGCGACCATCGCGCTAGGCGAGATCAAATTTGAACCACGCCGTTTTGAAGCAACAGAGGTGTATGCCGGTTCCAGCGTTCCAGGGGGGGATTTAGACGTCCTCAGCGGTGTTGTGCTGGCGCGAAGTGGTGACCTGCTCACACTCAAAGGAGCGACTATTTACCGGAGCACGGGTTCGGTTTACTTTGGTGGCGAACAAACAGTCGTGTTGGCGAATACCACTGAAGTCAAAAAGCAACTGTCACTCGAAACGCACGGTATTCAGGAAATCTCGGTGGGTCAACGCGTTCGCATCTTTGGCGAATATGACCCTGAAACATCCACTTTGGACGCCACCGAAGGTTTTGTGCACCTGTTACTCACGACAGTGAGTGGCACAGTGGTCGATACGGATGAAACCGACAGCCTGCTGGTTGCGGACTTAGATCGTATTGCCCGAACCCGCGTCAGTCTGTTTGACTTTACCGGAACGGGTGTGGATGCCGCCCATGATGCGGACCCAGACAACTATGAGCTGAACATCTCAACGCTACCTGTGTCGAATTATGCTGTGAATACGCCTTTCTATGCACGTGGATTTGTCCAGCCGTTTGGCGAGGCGCCGGAAGATTTTGATGTGCACACGCTGGTAGGTGTTGCCAATAAACCGGGTGTCCTGGTTGTGCATTGGAAGCCGGCTAATGTTTCTGCCATCGTTAATGTCGATGCCGAATCAGGATTGACTGTTGCACTCGATGGACAGGAGCACTTTTATAATCTGACTCAGGGTTTCGTTAAAGTCCGCTTGGGTAATGGTGAAACAGCCGTGAACGTTGTGCCTGAAGACAATGATCACGGGCCCTTTTTGATTCTTCAAAAACGTGGGCAGAATGTTAATCACCGTGATTTTTCTGAGTTTGCCGAAGACCTGGCTGGTCGGCTTGCGGACGGTGCCGCGGTTAAAAGCATTGTCGTCCCCGGTACTTTTGATCGGACAAGTCTGACGATGACGGCTAAAAGCATCAAAGTGCACCTTGACTAGCACCTTTCAACCTTAAAAAATCATCGGCGAATTGTCGTTCGCCGGTGATGGTAAAAAGCCCCGGCTAATAGCCGGGGCTTTTTTATTGCCACTTCTATGTCTTGTTTGGTGCCGACATCCCACCTTTAGCGAACAGGCGCAGTGCGTCGTTTTTACCGTTAAGAATGTTAAATAAATGCCGATAAAAGCCACTGTAGTTGCCCACGATAAGGACGTTGGCAACGCAGGTACTTAAAACCAGCATGAAAACAAGGTTGTTTTGGGTAGGGCTGAAAGCCGTCTGTTGTCTCTTTTGGCCCGAAAAATTCCGAGAATGTGATTTACTTAAACTTGCAATGCGTGCTCGGTTTATAGAATAAACCAATGAGCACAGAGGAACTCAAAATGGCATCCTTCGTACTGGTGGTTGATAACGAAGCTATCCAACAATTAACGCTGAATGATGGCCGCATCATGATTGGCCGTTCCAATAAGGCTGAAATTCGTATTGCCGATGAAACAGTGAGCGCCCGACATGCTGTGATTGATGGAGTGCGCAATGAAGAAAACGGTGATATTGAATATTTTATCCAGGACCTCTCCAGTGCAAATGGTACTTATGTGAGTGGTAGACGTGTTCGACGCAAGCGCCTCAAAGATGGAGACATCGTTAAAGTGGGCTGGAATACATTTAAATTTCTAGGCTAATCATCCGGGTAGGGCATGACGGCAATCCGCTGAGACTGCCTGTTTCTTTGAAAGTAGGGTTTCATAGGTCATGTCCCTCTAAGACCGGTTGATTGCGCATACGACTTGCGTTTTCCTATTTTATCCTTTGCAATTCAATCATTCCTTCTGAATGAGTTTGTCCGTACGAGTGCAGGGTGATGAGTGAAATGCAAAAACAAAAAAAAGCCCCTGCTTGGGTGAATAAACCGCTGGGTCAGCTCTCAAAACACGAGTGGGAGCGCCTGTGCGATGGCTGTGGGCGTTGTTGCCTGCATAAATTAGCGGATAGTGAGACAGGTGATATCTATTACACGAGCCTCGCCTGCCAGCTCCTGGATACGGAACTTTGTCGGTGCACTGAGTACTCATGCCGGCGTCAATATGTTCCCGAGTGCCTCACGTTAACGGTCGAAGATATCCCTAATCTGCCTTGGCTCCCTTTAACATGCGCGTACCGTTTACGCTATGAAAACAAGCCCTTGCCAGATTGGCATCCGTTGATTTCAGGCTGTGAGGAATCCGTGCATGAGGCAGGGATCAGTGTGCGTGATTATGCGCTGTCTGAAACGCGGGTGCCTGAGGCTGAATGGCCGGAATATGTCATCGAGTGGCTTAAGTGAAAACATTGTTTGTGACCGGTGGTGCGGGCTTTATTGGTGCACACTTTGTGCGTTACTGGCTGAGTGCGAATCCCCAAGACTGCATCATTACATACGATGCGCTGACTTACGCAGGCAACCTTGCCAGCTTGTCGGATGTGATTGAAAACCACGCAGGTCGACATGTCTTTATTCAAGGGGATATCCGTGACAAAGAGCAGTTGGTTGAGCTTTTTAAACACTATCGGCCGGACTACGTTATTAATTTTGCTGCGGAAACCCACAATAGCCGGGCCGTTCTATCGCCCACCCTTTTTTTTGAAACCAATGTGATCGGCACACAGCAGCTGTTGCAAGCGTCGGTTGATGCCGATATTCCCCACTTTCACCATATATCCACGTGTGAAGTGTATGGCGATTTGGCCCTGGAGTCCGATCAAGCCTTTCTGGAAACGTCTGCCTACCAACCTAATACGCCCTATAGCGCGTCTAAAGCCGCAGCAGATCTCGCTGTCCGGGCTTATGCAAAGACATATCAATTGCCGGTAACCCTCTCCAATGCCTGCAATAACTATGGACCCTTTCAATATCCGGAAAAGCTCATTCCTTTTTTTGTGACATCTTTGCTCAAAGGGCGCAATCTGCTGATCTACGAAAACAGCCACTATTGCCGTGAATGGTTGCATGTAGAAGATCATTGTCGGGGTATTGAAAGGGTGCTCAAGACGGGGCAGCTTGGGGAAACCTACCACATCGGCAGCGGCTTTGAGCGCTCGGTGCAGCAAATCGCTGATCACTTACTGACTTGCTTGAGGGAGAGTGGGTGTAAGAAGCAAACTGTGCCGGACCGCCCGGGGCATGATCGGCGTTATTTGCTGAATTCAGAAAAAATCCAAAAAACACTGGGCTGGCGGCCTCAGATTTCTTTTACCGAAGGTCTGGCGGACACCGTCGCCTGGTACCAGAATCATTCAGACTGGTGGGAGCCCTTGGTTGCCGCAGCTGAGATCCGAGAAGACGCATGGTAAATGGCCGGCTAACCGGGGGTGTTTTGATCGACCCACCGGCTTTTGTTGGCATGTGTTTCTTTTTTCCAAAACGGCGCTCTTGTTTTCAACGCTTCCATTAAAAATCGATTGGCTTCGAATGCCGCTGCCCGGTGTGGCGCCCAAACCGCAGTGACAACAATAGGCTCAGCGATTGACACTTCTCCGATACGGTGCGCAATGAAAACATCCAGAACCTCCCATTTTTTCACAGCCTCATCTTGGATGAGATGGAGCTGTTTCTCTGTCATTCCCGGGTAGTGTTCCAAAAACAGTGTGGTAACCGATTGGCCCTCGTTAAAGTCACGCATGGTGCCTACGAAGCTCGCTGTGGCGCCGTAGCTGCCGGGCGCAAGGTGAGTGTCCTGATGTTGTGTGATCAGTGCCCATGGATTGAAGGGGGCATCATGCAGGCTGATGGCCATCATCAACCACCTGTTACCGGTGGAAAAAAGGCCACTTCGTCACCATTAACAGCCTGTTGTTCAATGTTTGCGTGTTCGTGATTAATGGCGCAAAGAGTGTTGGGTGCAAATGGTGCGTTATGTGTGGCTGACATCCAAACTTGCCGTACAGACAATGGGCCGTCACTTTCAAGCTCGATTTGCGACATATTTAAGGATTCACGCAAACTGGCGAAGAATTTTACTGTAATCGTCATATGATTAGATTCATGTTCCACGTTTGTTACTGTGAGAGGAAAAGCTCATGTCAGAATTAACACACTTTAATACCCGAGGTGAAGCCCACATGGTGGATATTAGCCACAAGGCGATATCTCAGCGGCTTGCCATTGCAGCTGGTGAAATTGTGATGCAAAAGGCAACGATTGAAAAGATTCTTAATGGCACACACAAAAAAGGAGATGTGCTGGGGATTGCGCGTATCGCAGGTATCATGGCGGCTAAAAAAACACCCGAGCTGATTCCATTGTGCCATTCGGTTGGGCTGACACGGGTTGAAATCAATTTCCAAGTGGACGCAGAAAATACGTCTGTGCGCTGTGCAGCACAAGCGGAAACACTTTCCCGTACAGGCGTTGAAATGGAGGCACTAAACGCCGTGCAAGTGGCCTTGCTGACCATTTACGACATGTGTAAAGCCATCGACAAAGAAATGGTGATTCAGTCGGTGCGCCTGCTGGAAAAAACCGGAGGCGCCTCTGGGGATTACCGGGCTTCAGGCTGATCGTTCTGGGATCAGCGGAAGAGTGAGAAGCTCTTTTTTGAAGCATTGTTTTTTTGTCTGGAACGGGGTGTTAACAGCCGAAAAAGGAGCATTAACACCAGCTCACATACCAGCGTGAGCGTGAAGCCTGTGGCGACTCCCCAGGCAATGGCCTGTTGATTAAGAGGGACGTTGTAGGTGTAAGCACGCAGTGTTTCGGTGAACAATACTTCATTTCGGTTAAACACAAGATGAATGATGACGCGATACCAGGGTTGTTGAAGGGCTATCTGCTCCGCCTGGAAATTGCGCGTACGTTGGTAGATTTGATCCAGGCTTTCAGCATCTCTGCGGATGACAGGGTCTTCACTTTGCTGATAGTGCTTAATCAGCGTTTCCAGATTGCCCGCAAAAAATTCATTGGCTGTGTTTTGAAAGCCCGCTAAATTTTCAGTGGCTTCCGTCAAATGGGCGTCAACGCGCTTTTCATACTGATCAATGATATTAGGAATCTGAACCCCAACCAGTAAGCTTGCTGCAAAAAACACTAATCTGAAATAGTCTCTGATCATTGTTTTTCTCCATGAGTGCCGTTTGAAGGCGACGGTAGAGCGAACTTTTGCTTTTATTACGCTCAGTGACTAAGGAGCGGTTTCAGGCGATTGCCAGCCGTATGGACTATCTGGACGCTTTTTCGGAGTGATGCGTTTCCCCCGGCATGATTACACAATCCAATGTCACTGCGGTTAAACTCATGAAGAGTCAGAAACGTACCTTCCGGGTGGCGCGATAATTCGTCTTTAACGTTCTCAATTTTCATGAGCTTGGCATCTCCGCTTGGATGAGCATGGTGCCGACTGGTTTCTTGTTCGATCAGCCTTGGGTCAGTAAATTCCTTAAGTCAATGACCGCTGCGTTGGCACTGGAAAAATAAGAGGCCATCACCAAGGAATGATTGGCCAGTAAGGAGAAGCCGCTGCCGTTCAACACCATGGGGCTCCATAAGGTTTCCTGAGTTGCTTCCAGTTCCCGAATAATCTGACGCAGGCTGACGAGTGCATTTTTCTTTTCCAGCACCGAACCAAAGTCAATTTCCACAGCGCGTAAGAGATGAATCAATGCCCACGCGGTTCCACGTGCTTCGTAAAAGACATCGTCAATTTCCAGCCAGGGGGTTTTGACAATGAGCTGGTCGGGTGCAGTGGTTGATTGCCGCGCGGCAGCATCGCCTGCCAAATCGGTGTTGATGCGTACTTGACCAACACTGGCGCTCAGGCGCTGGGCGAGTGATCCCAGGCGTTTTTCCACGACGCCCAGCCAGGTCGTTAGATTGTCTGCCCGGGTGTAAAACTGAGCCGACTGCTGTTCGGTGTCCGCCAGCCGGGCCAGGTAGCGTTCCAATGCTTGGATACCTTTTTTGTACTCGCGTTCACTGGCAGGAAACATCCATGAGTTAGAGTCAAAGTTGAAGCTGGGCTCGCCGATGGCCAGGTCTTTATCTTCAACGGATTGGCTTTGTGAGCGGCTGATGTCGTTGCGTAGCGCATGCGCCATGTCACGTACCTGGACTAAGACGCCAAACTCCCAGTTTGGCATGTTATCGAGAAAGATGCTGGGTGGTATCACATCATTGGTCAGGTAACCGCCAGGCTTTTCAAGCAGCGTTTTAGCCACCGTGACCAGGGTGGCGGTTGTGGTGTATCCAACCACGACGGATTGCCCGGCTTGGGCAGCGTGTGCTTCGGCGACTTTTTGAACGGCAAGCAACTCGGGTTCCCGGCTCCACCACCAGCCGATCAGATAAAGGATAATCAATAAAAAAAGTAAGACGATGATCGCTGTTCGGAAGAGGCTACGCCCAGATTGCAATTGGTCAAGAAAGCGGCCGAATGTGTGTCGCATGGCATTTTTTCTCGTTAAGATGGTTGGAGTTGGTGAGTCTACCTGTTTGGAGTAAAAAATGAAAAAGCTGCGATGGATTGTTTTCTCTGTGCTCGGTGCTTTTCTCCTGTTGGTGATTGTGCTCGGTATCATACTGGCCACATTAGATATTAATCGCTACAAGGACGAAATAACCCGCCTCGTTCAGCAACAGACGGGACGGAACCTGGAAATAGCCGGTGACATTGACTTGTCTTTTTTCCCTTGGCTGGGCTTTTCAGTTCAGAGTGTGTCGCTGAGTAACGCCGCTGGTTTTAAACCGGATACCTTCGCAGCGGTCGACACCGTCAACCTCAAGCTCAAACTTTTGCCACTGCTGAAAAAAGAAGTAGAGCTCTCAGCGATTGAACTGGCAGGCCTGGATGTCAATTTACAACGTCGGGCAAATGGCACAACAAACTGGGATGATTTGATTGCCTCGCAGGACAATTCGCAACACGTGCAGGACAAAAAAGTTGAACAAACGTCTGCAGGCTCACCATTGGCCGCATTAACCATTGGAGGCATTGCGATTACGGACGCCAATATCCGCTGGCGTGATGGGGTCTCCGGTGTTGATGCCACCCTCAGTCAGTTTGATTTTTCCAGTGAGGCGATAACGCTGGGTCGTCCGTTTGCCTTTTCCTCCCAGTTTTCAGTGTCAGAAACACAGTCTGCATTGGGAGCGGATCTGGATCTGGAAGGGACGGCTCTGGTGGATTTGGCGAACGCCCGCTATATCCTTGAAGACGTTCAACTATCGGTGATGGCGCGAGGCGAGGCACTGCCGAAAGAGCCCTTGGAACTGCGTCTGACAACATCGGTTGATGCGGATTTGAATCAGGGTGAAGTACGTGTTGATCCTCTGGTGCTGGAAAGCCTGGGCATGACGCTTAAAGGGCAGGTGCAGGTTTTGGATGTGCTGGCATCACCGCGTGTGGAGGGCTCGGTGGATATCACAGAGTTTTCCCCGCGTCGCACACTGGATCTGCTTGGCATAGCCGGGGTTGAGACCACAGACCCGGATGCGCTCAAGCAAGCATCCACCCAATTACGCTTTATCGCGACACCTAAACAGGTGCGTGTGGATCCTTTGACGCTGCAACTGGATGATTCCAAGCTACAGGGACGTATCAGCATCGAGGATTTGAGCCGACAGTCGCTCCGATTTGATTTGGCTTTAGATCGTCTGGATGTGGATCGCTACCTGCCGCCAGCGGCGGATGCAAGCCAAAAAACAGAGCCCGATCCGGCGGGTGATGATGGCGCATTGAACTTACCGCTGGCACTACTCAGGTCGTTAGACGTCAAAGGTGGCTTCTCGGCTGGGGAGCTGAAAGCCATGGGACTTCGGGTGCAGGCTATGAAGTTGTCGCTGTCAGCCGACCGAGGCCTTATCCAGGTGCAACCGGTGGCAGCAAACCTGTATCAGGGCAGCATGCGATCAGGAGCAACGTTGGATGCGCGCCGTACAACACCCCGCTTTTCAGTGGAGGCAGCGCTTACGAACATTCAGGCTGAACCCCTGCTGAAAGATGCCTTAGATATGGATCTTTTAAGCGGAGTGGGCGAAGTGAGTACGGATCTGGAAACACAAGGGAAGTCAGTGAGTGAATTGATGTCTCAGCTGAATGGCACATTGCAGATTCGCTTCAAAGACGGGGCAATCAAGGGCATTAATCTCGCTCAACAGGCCCGTCAGGTTAAGGACGTTTTATCTGGACAAGCGCCGCAAAAAAGCACGGAAACTCTTAAGACCGATTTCAGTTCATTGGCCGCCAGCGCCAAGATTGCGAAGGGTGTTGTGGTCAATCGAGACTTGGATCTTCGTTCACCCTTGCTTCGAGTTGAAGGCGCTGGGCAAGTCGACTTGCCGCGTGAATACATTAATTACGAGGCTAAGGTGTTAATTACCAGTGATGTCACGGGGCAGGGTGGTAAATCCAGAAAAGACTTGAGTGGTTTGCGGGCCTCAATTCCCATTCGTGGAACGTTTGAGGAACTCAGTACCGATATCACCGGCGCTATTCAGCGCGCCGTTAAGCAGGATTTAGCCGATAAAGTCGACGACAAAATTGAAAAAGAGCGGGAAAAACTCAAAGAGAAGCTCCGTGAAGAGGAGAAGAAAGCTAAAGAGAAGCTCGAAAAAGAAGCGGAAGATCAGCTAAAAGAGCGACTCGAAAAAGAGTTAAATAAGCTGCTCAAATGAGGATGTATGTCTGATCACGATCGTTTTGCGGTTGCGCTGCTGGAGTGGTTCGACGCCCATGGCCGCAAAGATTTGCCCTGGCAACAGGATGTGACACCCTATCGGGTATGGGTGTCTGAGGTGATGTTACAGCAAACACAGGTCGATACGGTTAAACCTTACTTTATCCGTTTTATGGCGCGCTTCCCGATCGTTGAACTACTGGCGGAAGCGTCTCAGGATGAGGTTTTGTCCTACTGGTCAGGGCTTGGGTATTACGCCCGTGGGCGGAACCTGCACAAGGCCGCACAATATATTGTCAATACTTGTGGTGGTATCTTTCCAGATACCCTGGATGGCATGATGGCATTACCCGGGGTTGGAAGATCAACAGCCGGCGCGGTATTGAGTTTGGCCTTGGGTCAGCGTCAAGTGATTTTAGACGGCAATGTGAAGCGTGTTCTGGCGCGTTATTTTGCGATTGAAGGGTGGCCGGGGCAGTCGCACATACAGAAGGTGATGTGGTCTCAGGCTGAAGCACTCACGCCGGCTACTCAGGTCAGTCGGTATAATCAGGCCATGATGGATCTTGGCGCAACAGTCTGCACACGAAGCCAGCCTCAATGTACTGTGTGCCCGGTCAGTCGGGGTTGCCAGGCTTTTGCCCGATCAGAACAGGCTCACTTTCCCATGCCTAAACCCAAAAAAACACGACCTATTCGCTATGCTTATATGGCGTTGATTGCGCATCCCGAACAAGGTCTCTATCTGCAAAAACGGCCTTCAACGGGTATCTGGGGAGGGTTATGGTGTTTCCCCGAGTTTCCGGATAAAGCCGAGGCAGTCAAGTGGGTTGAACAGAAGGGTTGGGATTGTCAAGATGATGGTGAGTGGGACCCGGTACAGCACACATTCAGCCATTTCCACTTACAGATCCATCCGGTTTTAATCCAAATCAAGACTGAAGGGTCTGTGATGGAAGAACCACTGGCGCTCTGGTATAAGGGGGGCGGCTTATCGGTTGGTGTTGCGGCACCTGTTTCCCTGTTGTTGGATAAGTTTTTCAAACATGAAAGGTCTGAAGGAGATGAACAATGAGAATGATTCAATGTGTAAAACTGGGTATTGAAGCTGAGGGGTTGGAGCGCCCCCCTTACCCAGGTGACTTGGGTAAGCGTATTTATGAATCCGTTTCCAAGCAAGCCTGGCAGCAATGGATTCAACATCAGACGATGTTGATTAATGAATACCGGCTAACGCCCATCGAGCCTAAAGCGCGCCAGTTCTTGGAAGAAGAAATGGAAAAGTTTTTCTTCGGTGGCGGTTCTGATATCCCCGAACAATTCGTACCGCAATAGCGTTTGAACTTGCGAATTTGATTGTTACCAAGCACAATTCCTGCCCATTTTTGCGCTGTCTGCGCACGTTATTGATGGGCTTTTGAGGCCCCACTGATCTGAGGAAAACGCATCATGCCTACCCGCCGTGATCTTGCCAACGCTATTCGAGCACTCAGTATGGATGCTGTACAAAAAGCCAAATCGGGGCATCCAGGTGCGCCCATGGGAATGGCGGATATTGCCGAAGTATTATGGAATGATTTCTTGACGCATAATCCAGCCAACCCAAAATGGGCCAACCGGGACCGGTTCGTTTTATCCAATGGCCATGGGTCGATGTTAATTTACTCACTGCTGCACTTGAGCGGCTATGATCTCTCGATTGATGACTTGAAGGCATTTCGGCAGCTGCATTCCAAAACTCCAGGTCATCCTGAGTACGGGTACACTCCCGGTGTAGAAACAACTACAGGCCCACTGGGTCAGGGGTTAGCCAACGCAGTGGGCATGGCTATTGCCGAGAAAACCTTGGCGGCGCAATTCAATCGCCCTGACCTGGATCTGGTGGACCACTACACCTATGTTTTTGCGGGTGATGGGTGCTTAATGGAGGGTATCTCTCACGAGGTTTGTTCTCTGGCGGGCACTTTACAGTTGGGGAAATTGATTGTCTTTTACGATGATAATCGCATTTCTATTGACGGCGAGGTTGAGGGCTGGTTTACTGACGATACGCCTAAGCGTTTTGAGTCCTATGGCTGGCAAGTCATTCCTGAGGTCGACGGGCATGACGCCAATGCAGTCAAGCAGGCCATCATTGAGGCTCGGGCGGTATCCGATAAACCGACGTTAATCTGTTGTAAGACCATTATTGGCTGGGGGTCTCCCGGCAAGCAGGGAACAGAATCATGCCATGGCTCACCACTTGGAGAGGCTGAGGTGGAAAAGGTTCGTGAAAACATCGGTTGGTCTCATCCTGCCTTTGAGGTTCCAAGCGCTATTTATGGCGCGTGGGATGCCCGTAGCAAGGGGCAGGCATCTGAATCGGCCTGGAATGTCCGATTTGCCGACTACCAGAAGGCATTTCCTGAATTAGCCCGTGAATTTGAGCGCCGAATGTCAGGGGCGGCGATTGAAGGTTGGGCGGAGCAGGCATCAGCGTTTATTGAGCAAACCAATGAGCGGGCTGAAAAAATTGCGACTCGTAAAGCCTCTCAGAATACACTCGAAGGCTTGGCGCCCTTGCTACCGGAACTGGTAGGGGGGTCCGCTGATCTTGCCGGGTCGAATCTTACACTGTGGAGTGGCTCCAAAGGTATCCATGAAAGTCCCGATGGGAACTATATTTTTTATGGGGTGCGTGAGTTTGGTATGGCCGCCATCATGAATGGCCTTTGTTTGCATGGGGGTTTTAAACCTTACGGCGGGACCTTTTTGATTTTTTCGGATTACGCCAGGAATGCGTTGCGTATGTCGGCACTGATGAAGCTTCCTTGCACCTATGTTTTGACGCATGATTCCATTGGCCTGGGTGAAGATGGGCCAACCCACCAGCCCATCGAGCAAGCTGCCAGCTTGCGGCTAATTCCAGGCATGTCTGTATGGCGTCCATCTGATGCGGTTGAAACAGCCGTTGCCTGGCGCTACGCTTTGGAAAGAAACGACGGCCCCACTAGCTTGTTACTGACGCGTCAGGGTGTGCCTCACGTTGAGCGCACTGCAGAGCAAATTGCCAATATCGCACGAGGTGGTTATACCGTGGTGGATTGCGACGGTGAGCCGGAAGTAATCTTGATCGCAACAGGATCAGAACTGGAGCTGGGGATTAATGCGCAAGCGGAGTTGTCCAAAAGGGGGCGACGCGTGCGATTGGTTTCCATGCCGAGCACCGATGTATTTGATGCTCAGGATGCTGCCTATAAAGCGTCTGTTTTACTGCCAGAAGTCACACGGCGAGTTGTTATTGAAGCCGGTGCTACAGATGGCTGGTACAAGTACGTAGGTCTGGAAGGGCAGGTTTTAGGGCTGGATCGCTTTGGTGAGTCAGCGCCTGCAAGTGATTTATTTGAGTACTTTAAAATAACGACTGCTGGGGTGGTAGGAAAAGTCGAAAGCCTTTTTTAACCATGAAATCAGGGAGTCTATCGTGCCTGTTAAAATCGCTATAAACGGTTATGGCCGTATTGGTCGGAATGTTTTGCGCGCGCTTTATGAGCTGCAACGTCGTGATCAAGTGCAACTTGTCGCTATCAATGATTTAGCGGATCTGCAGTCTAATGTGCACCTCACGCGTTATGATTCAACCCATGGACGTTTCCAAAAGTCTGTTGAAGTGGATGGTAATGACCTTGTCGTTGATGGCGATTTGATCAAAGTATGCAGTGAGCCTGATTTAAATAAGCTGCCATGGGGAGCACTTGACGTGGATGTGGTGCTGGAGTGCACTGGGCGCTTTACTCACCGTGAAAAAGCGCAAGGGCACTTACGAGCGGGAGCGAAGAAGGTGCTGATCTCTGCGCCGGGGCAGGAGGTTGATGCCACAGTTGTTTACGGTGTTAATCACCAAGGGTTGGCGTCAACGGATCAAGTCGTCTCAAACGCTTCGTGCACAACGAACTGTTTGGTGCCTTTGGTCAAGCCGTTGCATGAGGCGGTTGGTATTGAAAGTGGTTTGATGACAACCATTCATGCCTATACCAATGATCAAATGCTGGTTGATTCTTACCACCCGGATATCCGTCGTGCCCGGGCTGCGGCGGTTTCGATGATTCCAACAAAAACAGGGGCTGCCAAATCGGTTGGCCTGGTGTTGCCAGAGCTAGCCGGTAAGTTGGACGGATATGCTGTGCGAGTCCCTACTCTGAATGTGTCTTTGGTTGACTTGACGTTTTTAGCGGCGCGTGAAACGAGTCGGGAAGAAGTGGATGTTTTGCTCAAAAATGCCGCAGAAGGTGAATTGACCGGCATCCTTTCGTTTAATGATGAGCCGCTGGTCTCAGTCGATTATAACCATTCCAGTTATTCTTCCAATTATGATGCAACGCAGACCCGAGTGATGGATGGCCGGTTAGTGAAAGTCATTGCCTGGTACGACAACGAATGGGGATTTTCCTGTCGTATGCTGGATACCGCACTTGCAATGGCATCGCTATAGCGTATGGGTTCAGTTCTATATAAGCGTTTTTTTTGAATTGATTATGGAGAAGCTGCATGAGCATTAAGAAAATGCTGGATCTCGATTTGTCTGGTCAACGAGTACTGATTCGTGAAGACCTGAATGTACCACTTAAAAATGGCAACGTTGTGAGTGATACTCGGATACGCGCATCGCTCCCGACCATAAAACATGCTATTGAGTCGGGCGCCAAAGTCATTTTGTTGTCTCACTTAGGTCGTCCTGTTGAAGGGGAATACGATGAACAGTTTTCACTTCAGCCGGTTGCAGATCACCTGTCCAGTCTGTTGGGAAAAGATGTGCCGCTGCTCAAAAACTGGCTTTCCGGTCTCCCTGAACTTGAAAACGGTGATGTTGTGTTATGTGAAAACGTACGATTCAATGTGGGTGAGAAAAAGGATGATGAACAACTGGCCCGAAAAATGGCGGCACTCTGCGATATTTTTGTGATGGATGCCTTTGGTACAGCTCACCGTGCGCAGGCCTCGACGCATGGCGTCGGGAAATACGCGCCGGTTGCCTGCGCGGGACCGTTGTTGGCTGCTGAGCTGGATGCACTGGGTAAAGCCTTACAAAATCCGGCTCGCCCTGTTGTTGCGGTTGTCGGTGGTGGAAAGGTTTCCACCAAGTTGACAGTCCTGGATTCTCTTTCCAAAGTGGTTGATCAGCTGATCGTGGGAGGGGGTATCGCAAATACTTTCATAGCCAGCGCCGGTTATGAGGTGGGTAAATCACTCTATGAAGCCGACTTGGTGGATGAAGCCTATCGATTGACTGAAGCAGCCCAGCAACAGGGTGGAGAGATTCCGCTCCCTACTGATGTCGTGACCGGCAAATCTTTTGATGAAAGTGCGTCTGCTGAAATTAAAACTATTGACGATGTAGCGGCTGATGACCTGATCTTGGATATTGGCCCGGAGACAGCCGAACAATATGCACAAATTTTGCGAAAGGCGGGCACAATTGTGTGGAATGGCCCAGTGGGTGTCTTTGAGTTCCCCAGATCGGAAGAGCACACGTGGGGAACTCAAAGACACCC
>OBIC01000283.1_pt1 | contig 16568 bp, 11 predicted proteins | sample 1519831 | NCBI WGS metagenome assembly OBIC01 (sample SAMN03019805, study PRJEB22545) | beach sand metagenome | biome: beach; feature: sea beach; material: beach sand | place: USA: Municipal Pensacola Beach, FL | collected 2010-10-20 | depth 40-45 cm m | reverse complement strand
CGGTGCACGACCAGGTCATCGTGGCCGAGAATTTCGACCACCGCCGTAAAGGTCGGATCGGCGCGGCGTTCGCTGACGGTTTTGCGCATCGACCCGCGGATGCGGGCCTCCTCGTCTCCAAGGGTCACGTTTTGAACGCCGCCGACGAGGTCGTTGAGCACGGGGTTTCGGACCAGGCTTTCCAGCCGGTTGCCATGGGCGGTGCCGATCAACTGCACGCCGCGTTCGGCGATGGTGCGCGCGGCCAAGACCTCTTCGGCGGTGCCGATTTCGTCGACCACAATGACTTCGGGCATGTGGTTTTCGACGGCCTCGATCATCACAGCATGTTGCTGGTCCACCCGCGCCACCTGCATCCGCCGGGCATTGCCGATGGCAGGGTGGGGCACGTCCCCATCTCCGCCAATCTCGTTGGATGTGTCAATGACCATGACGCGTTTGTCGAAGTCGTCGGCGAGGGTGCGGGCCAGTTCACGCAGCCGTGTGGTCTTGCCGACACCTGGAGGGCCGAGCAGCAGGATGCTGGAACCGGTTTCGATCAGGTCACGCAGCGGTGCCAGGGTGCCGCTGAGCGCACGGCCGACGCGCAGGGTCAGACCGATGATGTCGCCACCACGGTTGCGCAGCGCGGAGATGCGGTGCAGGGTGCCTGGCAGGCCGGTGCGGTTGTTTTGGTCGAAGGCTCCAAGTGGCGTTGCGATCGCCGCGAGCTGCTCGGCCTGCAAGGGTTCGGGGTCAAGTTGGATGTTGTGGCCGGGGTAGCGGGCGATGGGTGGTCTACCCAGGTCCAGGACGACCTCAATTAGGCCGTCTGAGTTGGCGCCTTCGCGCAATCGGTGGCCCAGTCGTGAAGGAAGCAGGTCCAGCAGCGGAGTGAGTTCGTCTGACAACTGCATCTTGGTCATGGCCTCAGCGGGTGCCGACCCGAACAGCAGGGTTCCAATCCATCATACGCGGGGGCGCCGCCGCCTGACCACCCCCAGCGGCCCGGCAACGGCTGTGACTAGATCTCGGGGCGCGCCTGATAGGCCTGCAGGTCCCAGGAGCGGTGCGGCACACTGTAGCCGATGATGTAGATGCCACCGTCGTCGCCACGCACCTTGAAGTAGGCACGGGCGTCGCTCGGCCAGCGGTCGATGACTTCCTCAACGTGCACCATGCCACCCCACAGCCTGAACCGTTGGGGCTGTGGGTCGCCCGTGGCGGGCTGGGTTTCAACCTGTAAGCTGAACCGATCCTGGTGCATTGGGGTGCCCTCGTCATTCGCCCGACCCCGCAACATAATCCAAGCACGCTGGCAACGCAAAGCGCTGGCTGTTGGGGGGGCGGTGTTCAACCCAGGGTGGAATTCAGGGTCGAATAGGCGCTGAGCAGCTGGTCGCTGACTGCCTCCCAAGAGAACCGTTGCACCGCAGTGTTCCGGGCATTCGACCGGCGCATGGCCTGTGCGTCGGCACTGCAGTCGAGGATGGCAACCAGTGCGGCGCCGAAGGCCTCTGGATCGCCAGGGTCCGCGAGTTCCCCGTCGACGCCCGGAGTCAGAATTTCCGGTGGCCCGCCGTGGCAGGTGGCCACCGCGGGAGTCCCGCACGCAAGGGCCTCAACGATCACCATTCCGAAAGGCTCATAGGGTGAGGGACAAACGAACAAATCAGCGGCCTGGTAGGCTTGCAGCAACGCCTGGTCGTCGAGGCGATGAAACCAGTGGATCAATTCGGTTACGCCGAGTGAAGCGGCCCGGTCACGCAGTTGGGCCAGATAGCGCTGCTCCTCGTCCGAGGGACGCTGCGGACCTGCCGGCATCATGATGCGAACCCGTCGGCCGGACTTTGCGGCCGCAGCCTTAAGCGGCGGTAGGGCGTTGATCAGCTCGAGAAACCCTTTTCTGGGATCCAGCCGGCCCACCGTAAATAGCAGCCAGTCGGCTTCGACCCCGAGGGCAGAGCGCACCGCAGCGCGGTCGGTGGCCGGCGCGAAACGGTGTACATCCACCCCTGCAGGCACCACGCGGACGCGCAGCGGTGTGCAGTGGTAGTCCCTGTGGATGGCCTCCACTTCGACTTGACTGGTTGCCACCACGAGATCAGCCGATCGCAACACACGACCCTCAGCGGCCAGGCGCAGCGGGTAATTGAAAGTTTGTCCGTCGGGGTCGGGCACCCGGGCCTGTTTCAGCGCACCGAGCGAGTGGCTGGTGAATGCCAGTGGCTTGCCGAATGCCAGGGCGGCGCCGAGGCCACTGACACCGCCATCCCAGTAGTGGCCATGCACGAGGTCACATTTGGCCAGCCAGTCCCCGTGCGCCGCGATTGTGTTGGCGACAAACTCAGCCAGGTGGGGTCCCATTTCCTCCTTGCGCAAAAAGCCCTGAGGTCCCATGGGGATCCGGTGCACTTTGCCACCGTCGCAGACGCTCTCGCGCGGTGGCTTGTCGCCCCAGGCGCGGGTGAAGCACCGCACGCTGTGCCCCTGACCAGCTAGGGCTCGCGTGACTTCGGCTTCGTAGACGCATTGCCCTCCAGCGTCTGGCTCACCGGGTTGCGCCAGGGGGTCGCTGTGTGGACAGAAATAGGCGATCTTCATGGCGGGTCCTACGGTGTCGGCGCAACCAGGCGGTAGTGGTGGAGCCCTTCCAGCACGCCGAGTCCATAGAGGGCATTGGCCAGGTAGACGCGGGCGTCGGGGGCTTGTTGTTGCAATCGTCGCGCTTCGCTGCGGACATCCAAGGGGGCGTTTCCGACCAGGGTACCCATCAGGCCGCAGGTGAGTGCGTCCAGGTCATTGCCGCTGTCGCCAGCAAAGTAGAGTTGATCGACGCCGAGGCGGTGGTGGCGCGCCAAGTACTTCAAGGCACCGGATTTGCCGGCCATTGCGGGCAACAGGTCGATCAGTGCGCGTCCGGATGCCTCTTCGATGCTGTAGACCAGCCGGGTATTCGGGAACAGCCGCGCGCAGTCTGTAGCAAGGCGCTGGCGCACGCCCGGTTCCATTTCTGCCGGGTAATAGAAGCTGAGCTTGTGCGGCGCCTGTTTTTCGTCCTCTTGCCAGGTGAGCCCGGCATAGACCGCAGGGAGGGTCTCGGCGGTCTCGGCATCCAGGGGCGGGCCCAGCAGGGCCTCGTACCCGTCGTCCACTTGCCCATCGGAGGCGAAGACCTGGCTGCCCACGTTGCACACCCAGTGGGTCGGAGCCGGCAGGTTGTAAGTGGCGCACCCGGCTTGAGCGAGTGCGAGGTGGCGTCCGCTGACATAGGCGGTTGGGATGCCTTCGTTGTGCAGCCGCTGAAGGAGGGCGCGGGTGGCCTCCACACAATCGGGCGGTGCTGGCAGCCGGGTGTTGGGCAGCAAGGTGCCGTCGAGGTCTGCCGCGAACAAAAAGCGCAATTCTGTGGCCATGGGCCCCTCGCGTGCTCTGTGGGTTAGCCGATGATGCGTCCCAGCTGTCGATAGATCTCGTCGACGAACTGGGCGGCGGTCACGTCTTCGGAGACTTCGACGGAGACGTCCAGTTGCGGCAAATCGGAACTCGGAAGCACGAACACTTCCCCCTCTGGGTAGCGGAGTTTGACCCCTTCGGGCACGGACTCAAGGTCCACACTGGTCTGCTGGGCGAGTTCCCGCATCACCCGACCCATTTCATCCCAGGGACAATGGAGGCTGAACTGGTCGCGGTTGCTCGGTGGCAGGGATCGCTCGTACTCAAACAGGGTCACGTTGCGGTTCCCAAGAAACACCAGTAGCTGCAGCACTGCCGCGACCGCATCGAACCCCAGGTAGTAGTGCATGAACTCAGGCCACACCACGGCGCTTTGTACCTGGGCGAACGCCTGCTCCAGGCGCGCCGATGGGTCCTTGCGGGTGAGCACCACCTCGCGCCCGCAGCGCTCGGCGTGGGTACGCAGAAAGACGGCGTGGTCTGGCGGGAGGAACACCGGCTCGTTGGTGGGTGCCGACTCGATGAAGGCAGCGGTGATGACTTCCTCCGTGCGGGCCCGACTGAGCCGGTTGCCGTGGTCGTCGATTAATTCGAGTCCCTCGCCGTTTTTGTCGATGTACACAGCGACCGCGTGGTTCAGCCGGGCGATTTGGGTCAGGTGGTGGAGCTTGTCTTCCAATTCGCCTGCGGACAGGCCGCCTGCGCGCAGGTGGGGCACGCCGCGTCGTCCCAGCGTTTGGGTAAGCAGGTGCGCGGTGTGGTCATCGTCACAATACACCACGGTTTGGCGGGTGTGGTGGGCGAGGCCGGAGAGGTCGACATGCTGTGTCAGCTGCTCGAGATAGCGCTCTTGGATTTGCCCGGCGTATTGGAGGTGGCCCACTTGATTGAGCGAGCGTTTGGGGAAATCGCCGCGGTAGTAGGTGGCTTCAACCTTGCGCCGCGCGCTGCGGCCGAGGGGCAGGCCGTCGCTCGAGTACATTTCAATCAGGCCAACCTGGGGGTGCTCGTCAGCGATGCGCACGTGCATTCCGCCGGCAGTGTGGCGCTGCTCCGTGGTAACGAAACGGGTGACCGGCGCGGTGCTGGCTTCGGCGTCTTGCACATCAATGCCAACCGACATGAGCCCAGATACCAGCGCGCGCTTGATCAAGCGCGAGAACGGGTGGTCGTCGCGGCTTACGGTCACCGAGCGGTCGGGGCCGGCCCAGGAGCCGAAGGCCTTACCCAGGACACAGGCGAACTCCGGGGTGATGTGGAGGTTGGCGAGGCCCGAGACCCCACGGGATCCAAACAGGGAGGGCCGCATAAGCGACTCCCACACCAGGTTCTCCATTACCGTGGCGCCGGCATCGATTTGCTTCTCGGGCCATATCAGCACGCCGCTTCGGATCACCACATCCCGCCCGATGCGGCAGCTTGCGCCGATCACTGCATCGTCCCGAACCTCGCAGCCAGCCTCCACGATGTTGTTGGGGCCGATCATCGCGTTGCGGATGTCTGATCCGGTCCCCACGAAGCTGTTGCGCATGACAATGCTGTGGTTCACGGTCGAGTGGTGCTCCACCTCGCTGTTGTCGGTCAGGACCGCGTAAGGACCGATGCGGGCGCCAGGGTGGATGCGCACGTTGCGCCCCAGCCATGAGGGGCCCCGGAGTTCCGCTGTCGGGTCGATGTCCGCGCCCTCGCCGATCCAGACCCCCTCGCCGATGCGGGTGCCGGAGATGGGCAGGTCCACCTTGCCATCGAGCAGGTCCCAGTGGGCCTGGCGCAGTTGGGACAGGGTGCCGATGTCGCTCCAGTACCCTTCTGCGACATAGCCGTAGATCGGCTTGCCTTGCGCCAGCAGCTTGGGAAACAGGTCTCCCGAGAAGTCATAGCTTTGGTTGACTGGGACTTCTGCGAGCACTTCGGGCTGGATCAAGTAAATGCCCGTGTTCACAGTGTCGCTGAACACCTCGCCCGGCCCTGGCTTTTCCAAGAAGCGCTGCACCCGCCCTTCGGCATCGGTGATGACGATGCCGAACTCACCCGGGTCACGCACCCGGGTCAGGCAGATGCTGACCAGGGCGCCACTGGCTTGGTGAAACTGTCGGAAGGCATTGAAGTCGAAATCCACCAGGGCATCACCGGCAACCACGAAAAAGGGCTCGGTGAGCGAATGTTCGGCGAGTTTTACCGAGCCTGCTGTGCCCAAGGGCTCGGTTTCCAGGGTGTAATCCATCTGCACCCCGAAGTCGCTGCCGTCATCAAAGTGGTTGCGGATGGTTTGGGCTCGGTAGTGCAGGGTGGCGATTGTGCGGCTGACATCGTATCGGGCCAGGTGGCGCACAATGTGTTCCATCATGGGTCGCCCCAGCACCGTGACCATCGGCTTGGGGATGTTTTCAGTCAAAGGGCGCAACCTGGACCCCTGTCCCCCTGCAAGAATCACCGCCGTGTGTGTCATGGTTGGACTCTCCCGAATGCTGTGACAGAGCGAGCCGATGAACGACATGGCCCTTCTGAGGTCAATGGATCATGCATACCTGGAATCCACGTTAACGGACATGCCAGCCTCTAGACAACCTGTTACGCTGGCAACCGTGGATTTGTCGCCCGACTGCGACTCGGTTGGCTCTCCCGACTGCCTGGACGTTGAATCAACGCGGAGGACATTGCCTGTGGAGTCAGCCCATACTGCCACGCATGGCCAGCGCCCCATCGTGTTTGGTGAAGTGCTGTTCGATTGCTTTCCGGATGGCAGCCAGGTTTTGGGTGGGGCGCCGTTCAATGTGGCCTGGCATCTGCAAGGTTTCGGTTTGTCGCCGCAGTTCGTCTCTCGCATTGGTGCAGACTCCACTGGCCAGCGCGTTCGCGATGCGATGTCCGACTGGCAGATGAATTTGGAGCAGGTCCAAGTCGATACCGAGCACCCAACCGGTTCGGTGCGTGTCGAGTTCACTGGCGGTGAGCCGACCTACGAGATTGTGGATGCTCAGGCATATGACTACATCGAATTCCCTGAGTTCGGCGAGGCCCCGGCTGGCGTGCTGTACCACGGCACGCTTGCGCTCCGTCACCGTCGGTCGCGCGACGCGTTGCTGAAACTGCGAGCGGCGCACGGCTTGCCAGTGTTTGTTGACCTGAACCTGCGCGACCCTTGGTGGAGCGAGGCGGTCGTCAGCGAGCTCTTGCCAGGGACTTGCTGTCTGAAACTCAACCAAGATGAGTTGCACCGGCTGCTGGCACTGAGATGCTGCGCCGGCTGCGCCGACCCTCAGGCGCTCATGGATCGGTTCGGGTGGCAGCAGCTGATCGTCACCCGGGGCGCCCATGGGGCCATCGTCTACGCTGCCGAGTCGCCTGCACCCCTCGAGGTGGCGCCCAGCGAAACCATTGAAGTGGTCGACACCGTGGGCGCCGGTGACGCGTTTTCGGCCGTCATGATCCTCGGACTGGTTCACAGCTGGCCGTTGCGCCAGACGCTCGAGCGCGCTCAGGCGTTTGCGGGTGAGGTCTGCAAGCGCCAGGGTGCCACCATCAAGGATCCGCGCCTGTACACCAACCTTCTTGCTGTTTGGGAGCCCCAGAATGCAAGCTGAAAGCACTTTTCATTTGCGCACCGCCCTTGAGACCTTTTTGCACGCCCACTCGGGCTTCGGGCACACGCTCATGCACATCTTCAGCCGTGCGGAGCGTCCACTGTTGTTGAGCAGCGACGTGCGTGCGCTCTATGCCCAGGCCGCTGAGGAGTCCGGCACGGAGCCGGGCGCTGAGATCGAGCGCTTGATGGGGGTTGCCCAGGAGGCGTTGGTGGAGTCAGGCTGGCTGTGGCTTGCGCTGCGACCGGCGGTGGCAACCTGGGAATACCTCCAGATCCATAGCGGCACCCTGGCTGTGACCGCAGTCCCTGTCGCCGACTTTCATAAAGCCAAGGAGCGGGTGGCGCTGCAGCTCGACCACAATGACCCTTGGCTGCTGGAAATCGACCTGAGCCCCTTCGCCCGCGAATTTCCCCGCTTGAGCGAGTCGCGCTCGATCGGTCGTGGCGTGGAGTTTCTGAACCGCAGGTTGTCGAGCCAGCTGTTTCAAGAACTGGGCAAAGGCGACCGGCGTCTGCTCGAATTTCTGCGGGTGCATGAGTACCGCGGACAGCAATTGATGCTCAATCAAAAAATCGACAGCGTGGCCAATTTGCGCCGAAGTCTGCGAGACGCCGAGGCCATGCTCAGTGAGATGGACCCGACCACGCCATGGAAGGAAATGGCCAGTGAACTTCAGGGGTACGGGTTCGAGGCCGGCTGGGGAAAAGACGCCGAGCGGGTGATTGACACCATGGCCTTGCTCCTCGATTTGCTCGAGGCACCGTCGCCCGAGAACCTCGAGAATTTCCTAGCAAGAATGCCCATGATTTTTTCCGTGGCCATTCTCAGTCCGCACGGATACTTCGGCCAGGAGAACGTCCTCGGGCGCCCCGACACAGGGGGTCAGGTAGTGTACATTCTGGACCAGGTGCGGGCCTTAGAAAAGGAGATGTTGGCGCGCATCGAAGCGCAGGGCCTGGAGATCGAACCCAGTGTGGTTGTGGTCACGCGACTGCTTCCAGAGGCGGATGGTACAACCTGTGATCAGCGCATCGAGCACATTGCCGGGACGCGGTTCGCGCAAATTCTGCGGGTTCCATTTCGTGATGATCAGGGTCATGTCATTCCGCACTGGATTTCTAGGTTCGAGATCTGGCCGTACCTCGAACGCTTCTCCATGGACGTTGAGCGGGATCTACTCGCCGAGCTCGGAGGGCGACCCGATTTCATCATTGGCAACTATTCGGACGGCAACCTCGTGGCGTCCCTGCTTGCCCAGCGGTTGCACGTCACCCAGTGCAACATCGCGCACGCGCTGGAGAAAACCAAGTACCTGTACTCGGATGTGTTTTGGCAGCAGAACGACGCCCACTACCACTTTTCCAGCCAGTTCACCGCCGACCTGATCGCGATGAACTACGCGGATTTCATCATCACCAGCACCTACCAGGAAATCGCCGGAACCCCACTGAGTGTCGGTCAGTATGAAAGCTACTCATCCTTCACGATGCCGGGGCTGTACCGCGTCGTGAATGGGGTCGACGTGTTTGACCCGAAGTTCAACATCGTCTCTCCGGGAGCGGACGCAGACATTTATTTCCCCTACACCCAGGCCGAACGCCGCTTGCCGAGCGTCGCGGCGGAGTTGCGTGAACTGGTGTTTGGCCGTGGCGGCAAAGTGGAGGCACGCGGTCACTTGCGTGATCCAGACAAGCCATTGCTGTTTACCATGGCGCGGCTGGACCGCATCAAGAACATCACTGGACTGGTGGAGTGGTATGCAGGGAGCGAGGCGCTGCGCGAACGGGCCAACCTGCTGGTGATCGCTGGCCATGTGGATGCCGAAAAATCGGGCGACCAGGAGGAGCGCGAGGAGATCCACAAGATGCACCGCCTGTTCGAAGCGCAGGGCTTGGATCAGTCGGTGCGCTGGTTGGGCTTTCGGCTCGACAAGGTGGCCTCGGGTGAGTTGTACCGGGTGGTGGCCGATACCCGCGGTGCCTTTTGCCAGCCAGCATTGTTTGAAGCCTTTGGCCTGACCGTGATCGAGGCCATGTCCTCAGGGCTCCCCACCTTTGCCACTTGCTTTGGAGGCCCAGCGGAGATCATCGAGCCCGGTCGGTCAGGCTTTCACATCGATCCGAACCAGGGCGCCGCTGCGGCCGCGGCCATGGCGGACTTCTTCGCCCGTTCGGCAGAATCGCCGGACCACTGGGAGCGGGTCTCGCAGGGTGCGCTGGAGCGGGTCGCGGCGCGCTATACCTGGACCCACTACGCGGAGCGGGTGCTGACGCTCAGCCGCGTGTATGGCTTCTGGAAGTACGTCACCAACCTGGAGCGCGATGAGACCCGCCGTTACCTCGAGTCGTTGTACTCGCTGCTGCTGCGCCGGCTGAACCGGCTGGATTGAACCCGAACGGTGGAACCCCGAGTGTCGGGAAGGGACTAACCCAGTCTACCCCACTGCACCTCGAACGGAGGGCACATGACCCACAATAAGCCCATCGACTTCGACCAAGCCTGCCTTGACCCGGCGGCGGTGTTTGATTCGCCGCAGGATGTACTGCACCACAGCGCGTTGAGCGAGTCCCAGCGCCGCGAGATTCTCGAGCGCTGGATGCAGGACGCAGAAGAACTCGCAGTGGCCTCGGGCGAAGGCATGGAGTTGCGCGGCGACACCCACCCGGGCACCGACGAAGCGGCGTTGCTCGAAGCCGTCTCTGAGGCACTGCGGGCACTGGACAACCGCTGACGGTTGCCCCGCCAGCCTGCACCGAGGGCTAACCTGAGTCGTTCGAGTCTCTTCGGGGCGCGGGGCGGGGGGCGTTGTCCGTTGCGGGTTGCGGTTCACGCAACTGCTCCAGGCTGTCGCGCAGCGTCGCCAGGTGCTCGGTGAGTGCCGGGCCGCGGCTTGCAGCCACGCCCGTTGCCAGCACGTCGATCACCACCAGGTGCGCAATCCGGGAGGTGAGGGGCGTGTACATGTCATTGTGCTGGGAGGCATTGATGTGAATCGCCACAGTTGCCACTTCAGCCAGCGGTGAGCGCGATGGCGCGATTGCGATCACCGAAGTCCCGGCATTCAGTGCCAGGCGCACCGAATGCAGCAGGGCCTGGGTGCGGCCGGTTTGCGAGATGGCAACCACCACATCGCCGGGGTCCAGGGACTGGGCCGACATGTGCTGAATGTGGGGGTCGGAATAGGCGGTGCTTGCCACCCGCAGGCGGAAGAATTTGTCCTGGGCGTCGGCTGCCACTGCGCCTGAGGCGCCGAACCCATAAAACTCGATCCGCCGGGCCGCGGCCAACAACAGGATGGCTTGCTCCAGCGCGGAAGGATCGATTTCATCGCGCAGGGTGATCAGTGCACCGATGGTGGCATCGAAGACTTTTTGGCTGAGCCGGGCTGTGGTGTCATCAGCGGCGGCTTCGAAACGCCCGAAGCGGGCGTCGGTGGCGATGTGGCGGGCCAGGCGCAGTTTGAAATCCTGGAACCCGCTGCAGCCGATCGCGCGGCAGAAGCGGATCACCGTGGGTTCGCTGACGTGGGCCTCCTGCGCCAGGTCCACGATGCGCATGTGCACAATGTCCTTGGGGTTGGCGAGCACATAGGCAGCCACTTTCTGCTCCGATTTGCGCAGCCGGTTCTGCACGTCCTGAATGGCGCTCAGCAGGTTTTGGAGTTGCATGGACAGCGGTTGGTGGCGGCCGGCGGGACCCTTTGCCGGCATCATAGCACCTGCCGTGCGGCCCCACGGCGGCTGGTATAATCGCGCGATGGATGTGTCGCGGATACTGAGTGGCCTCAACGAGGCCCAGCGCGAAGCGGTGGCCGCGCCGCTTGGCAACCAGTTGGTGTTGGCCGGGGCCGGCAGCGGCAAGACCCGGGTGTTGGTGCATCGAATCGCTTGGTTGATCCACACTGAGCAGCTCTCCCCGCAGAGTATTCTCGCGGTCACCTTCACCAACAAAGCGGCCCGAGAGATGCGGGAGCGCATCGAGTCCCTGCTGGGCATCTCCACCCGCCACCTCTGGGTGGGCACCTTCCATGGCATTGCACACCGCTTGCTCCGCACGCACTGGCATGCTGCCGGGTTGCCGCAGGCCTTCAATGTTCTGGATGCCGACGACCAGTTGCGCCTGGTCAAGCGCGTCCACTCCGAACTGAATCTGGATGAAGAGCGTTGGCCCGCAAAGCAGACCCGCTGGTTCATCAACGCACAGAAGGACGAGGGCCGGCGGCCAGAGCACATTGAAGCGGCCGGCGACCTCTTCCTAACCACCATGGTCGAGGTGTACCGGGCCTACGAAGCGGCCTGCGCACGCACTGGGCTGGTCGACTTCGCCGAGCTTCTGTTGCGCTCGCATGAGCTGTGGCTGCGCCATCCCGACCTGCTGCATCACTACCAAGGGCGGTTCCGACACCTGTTGGTCGATGAGTTCCAGGATACCAACGCCGTACAGTACGCTTGGCTTCGGGTATTGGCCGGCGAAGTGCTCGGCGTGACCGCCGTGGGCGACGACGACCAGTCGATTTACGGTTGGCGCGGCGCTCGCATTGAGAACATCCACCGCTACTGTGATGACTTCGCACAGGTGCAGACGGTCAGATTGGAGCAAAACTACCGCTCCACCGGCACGATTTTGGGCGCGGCCAACGCATTGATTGCCCGCAACGCCGACCGGCTTGGCAAGGAGTTGTGGACGGCCGGGGAGGAGGGCACGCCAATTTCCCTGTTTGCCGGCTTCAATGAACAGGACGAAGCCGGCTACGTGATCGAGCGGATCGAACACCACTTGAACCAGGGCTTTCAGCGCAGCGACATCGGTGTGCTCTACCGCTCCAATGCCCAATCCAGGGTGTTGGAGGAGGCACTTTTGCGTGCGGCGATTCCCTATCGAATCTACGGTGGCCAACGGTTCTACGAGCGGCTTGAGATTCGCAATGCCCTGGCCTACCTGCGCCTACTGGTGCACCGGCAGGACGACGCTGCGCTTGAGCGTGTCATCAATACACCGAGCCGGGGGGTGGGTGCCAAGACACTCGAATCCCTGCGTGAACGGGCCCGAGCCGATGGGGTGCCGCTGTGGGATGCCATGCACACCTGCGTCACATCAGGCGGGCTGCCGGCACGCGCGCGGAGCAGCCTGGCGGCGTTTATCGAGTTGATCGATGACCTGCAAGTGTCTGTTCAAGGGCTGCCCCTCGGCACCCTCGTGGATGTGGTATTGGAGCGCAGCGGCCTTTTGGCCCACCACGGTGCTGAAAAGGGTGAGAAGGGACAAGCCCGCATCGACAACCTGCGTGAACTGGTCAGTGCCAGCCGTCAGTTCGACACGCTCTTGTGGGCGGACGAAGAAATGCGTGCCGAGGTGGAAGGCTCCTCGCCGTTGGCGATGTTTCTGGACGTAGCAGCCCTCGAAGCCGGTGATGCACAGGCCCATGAAGACGAGGATTCGGTGCAACTGATGACCTTGCATTCAGCGAAAGGGTTGGAGTTTCCTGTGGTGTTCCTTACCGGGGTCGAGGAAGGCCTGTTTCCCCACAAAATGTCGCTGGAGGAGCCAGGGCGCCTGGAGGAAGAGCGCCGCCTGTGCTACGTGGGCGTGACCCGCGCGATGCAACACCTGTACCTGACCTACGCCGAGATGCGCCGCCTGCACGGCAGCGACCATTTTCATAAGATCTCCCGCTTCGTGCGTGAGATCCCGCCTGAGTTCATTCAGGAGGTGCGCATGAACCATGCAGTAGAGCGCCCGTTCACCGGAGCCGATTCCCTGGGGGGCGACGCGGTGTACCAGCTGGGACAGCGGGTGCGTCATGGCACCTTCGGTGAAGGGGTCATCCTCAACGCCGAGGGTGCCGGTAGGCAGGCCCGTGTTGAAGTGCAGTTCGACGCGGAAGGCAGCAAGTGGCTGGTGCTCGCCTACGCCAAGTTGCAGCCGATCTAGCGGCGTGGCGCTGTGCCCGCCTTTCCACCCGTACGCAATAACAAGAAAAGGTCTTTTCTATGTCCATCCCGTATCGCAGATTCCGGTCTCTGCTTCTGGCGCTGGCCGCTGCACTGTTGGTCGCTTGCGGCGAAACCGAGACCGGAGAGTCCACCGAGCCCTTGGCCAGTGCGAAGACCTACCGGTGGAAGCTGGTCACCTCCTGGCCGAAGAACTTTCCGGGCCTTGGAACCGCACCTGAGCGCTTTGCCGAGCAAGTGGATGCGATGAGCGGTGGGCGCCTCAAGATCAAGGTGTACGGGGCGGGCGAGCTGGTGCCGGCCCTTGAAGTTTTTGATGCGGTCTCGCGCGGTACGGCAGAAATGGGCCACAGCGGCGCCTACTACTGGAAGGGAAAGGTACCCGCCGCTCAGTTTTTTTCGGCGGTGCCCTTTGGTCTCAACGCGCAGGAGATGAATGGCTGGATTCACGAGGGGGGCGGGCTCGAGCTCTGGCGTGAGCTGTACGCTCCCTTTGGGGTCATTCCATTCGCGGGCGGCAACAGCGGCGTACAGATGGCCGGCTGGTTCAACCGCGAAATTCTCGCTGTCGAAGACCTGAAAGGGCTGAAAATGCGCATTCCAGGGCTTGGTGGCGAAGTGATGGAGCGCCTGGGGGTCATTTCTGTGACCCTGGCCGGCGGTGAGATTTTTACTGCACTGCAGACCGGGGCCATCGACGCCACCGAGTGGGTGGGCCCATACAACGACTTGGCCTTTGGCCTCAACCGAGTCGGCAAATACTACTATTATCCGGGGTGGCACGAGCCGGGCACAACCCTCGAGCTGCTGGCCAACCAGGCGGCGTTCGAGTCGCTGCCGAGCGATCTGCAAGCGATCGTCGAGAACGCCGCCCGCGCCGTCAACCAGTCGATGCTGGACGAATACACCGCGCGCAACAACGCCGCCTTGCAGGAACTGGTGCAGGTCCATGGGGTACAACTGCGCCAGTTTCCAGAAGCGGTCCTTGCCCGCATCCGTGCGGTCTCTGCGCAGGTGGTCGAGGAGCTCGGCGCCAGCAGCCCAGAGGCGCAGCGGGTATACGACAGCTACCAGGCATTTCGTGAACAGGCAACTGCCTACCACGCGATTTCCGAGCAAGCCTATATCAACGCCCGGCACCCTGTGGATTGAACGGAACCGCCGGGTGGTTGTCTGATCCCTCGCGATTGCGCAAACTGGACCCTGGACCCAAACGGGTCCAGACCTGGGCAGGGGCCGCACCGCGGCTCCGCATGGATTCTTAGGAGAATTAGGTATGAAAAAGGCTCTGATTGGCGCAGCGATGCTGAGTGTTTCTTCTGCGAGCTTCGCGGTGGCGCCGGGCGGTCCTGGTTGTGGTTGGGGCAACATGCTGTTCGAAGGAAAGTCCGGTATGGGGTATCACCTTCTTGCCACGATTGTGAACGGTACCTCTGGCAACGCCACCTTCGGCATGACGAGCGGGACCAATGGCTGTGACGTCGATGGAGAGCTCACCTACGCTGGAGAAAACATGATCGGCGCAGTCATGGACGAGTTCTCCGAAGACGTCGCCCGTGGCGAAGGCGAGGCGCTCGATGCCGTTGCCGTCACCCTGAATGTTGCCCCGCAGGACCGCCCACACTTCGCCGCGGTGATGCACCAACACTTCGCTCAGCTGTTTCCCAGTGCTGAAGTGACAGCCGCTGAAGTGACCACTCAGGTTCTGGCCATCATGCAAGCCGATGCACGCTTGGCACAGTATGTGAGCTGACCGCGTCGCGGTTTGAGGTTAAAGGCCCCGCCACGCGCGGGGCCTTTTTTATGGAGTTTCGAGACTTGTTCCCACGCTGGATTCCATGGTTGGTGGTTGTTTGGTGGTTCGCATGGTCCCCAGTTGCAGCAGAACCGGTCGAATCAGAAGAAGCGCCATGGGCGCTTGAGGCGCTGCTGCAGCAGGCGGACGAGCAGCGGCTTTGGGAGGCGCGTCACTGGCTGAGTTTGCTGCACTACGAGCAGTTGCCGGATGACCTCCTGTCCGCCAGCCAGGTTGATGACCCGAGGTTCTTTCTCTCGATGGACGGGCGCACCAATCCCCGCGCCGAGTTGATCGCAACATTGGAAGCGCTGTTCGAGCCGACAGGTTCAGACGCCGATCGCCATGCACAGTGCAGATTTCCCGCGCGCTTCTCGTGGCTTGAGGCCAGGCTGGGCTGGCCGGACATGAAGCGACCCCGGGTTCGCTGTGCCGCCTATCTGCAGTGGCGTGAACAGGTCCAGGCGGCGCGGATGACCCTGGTGTTTCCCGCGGCTTATCTGAACAGTCCGTCCTCCATGTTTGGGCATACGCTGCTGCGGCTCGACCCTGACGAGGACGGTGAGGGTTCCCGCTGGCTTTCATCTGCGGTGAACTATGGTGCCCAAGTCTCGCCTGACGACAATTCGCTGCTGTACATGTACAAGGGCTTGACCGGCGGCTATCCGGGTCAGTTCGTGGTGATGCCGTACTTTAAGAAAATTCAAGAGTACAACCGCATCGAAAACCGCGACATCTGGGAGTACCAACTCGGGTTTTCAGTAACCGAAACCGATCGCCTGGTTGCCCACCTGTGGGAGCTGCAAGCGGTTAACTTCGACTACTATTTTTTCCGAGAAAACTGCTCGTTTAGGTTGCTGGAGCTGCTGGAAGTGGCGCGGCCAGGTCTTGAGCTGACTCAACGATTTGATTGGATTGCGATTCCAGTCGACACCGTGCGCGTCGTAGAAGAAGCCGGTCTGGTGGACGCCGTGCATTACCGACCGTCGGAAATGAGTCGGGTGCAGGCGCTGCTTGATGGCATGAGCCCGCAGGAACTGGACGCAGTGGAGCGCTTGCACAGGGATCCGAAGGTAGGCTCCGGCTTTTCCGATCTGCCCCTGGCCAGCCGGCGCGATGTCGCCGAGGCGGCCTATACGCTCAGCCGCATCGCGCAATCGGGCCAACCGCGCGACCCGCAGGCCGCTGCTCACAGCCATGCACTGCTGGCGCTCAGGCACCAGAATGCTGGCGGCATCGATCCCCCGCTGACCATGCCGACGCGCCCCGAGCATGGCCACGATTCTGCCCGCGTGCTGTTGGAGTCTGGAACGCTTGGTGATGACCCGTTCCTCGGCATTGCAGTGCGGCCGGCCTACCACAGCCACGAGGACCCCCAGCCGGGCTTCCCGCCCGGCGCACAGATCAACATGGGCAATCTGTGGATCCGAGCCATCGAGGGAGAAGGCGCTGAACTCTGGCGGTTGGATTTGGTCGACATTTTCTCACTCCCCCCGAGAACCCGGTTCGTTAAAAGCTGGTCCTGGCAGGTGCGCACCGGATTCGAGCAGGCATGGATCCATACTGAGGACCGGTTGGTTGGCCACCTTTCCGGCGGGGGCGGCTGGACCTGGCACCTAGGCCCTGGGGCGCGGTGGTATGGTCTGGGTACCTTAAGGCTCGAAGGGCACCGCGAACATGACTCCAACCTGACATTGCAGCCGGGCGCCCAAGTGGGCGCGCAGTTTGTGGCGGGGGGGGGCAGGGGTTTTTCCCCCTTTAACCCCTGGTGGGGGTGCGGGGTTCGAGCCTCTTGCTCCC
>OBIC01000282.1_pt1 | contig 16820 bp, 16 predicted proteins | sample 1519831 | NCBI WGS metagenome assembly OBIC01 (sample SAMN03019805, study PRJEB22545) | beach sand metagenome | biome: beach; feature: sea beach; material: beach sand | place: USA: Municipal Pensacola Beach, FL | collected 2010-10-20 | depth 40-45 cm m | reverse complement strand
ATGGGAACTTTAAATATTCCCCATTTTATAGCTTTAATTCAGCTGGTTTCCAATCGTCGGCCGCAAGTGAGAATGAGGAGTGCTTGCCACGTTCATTCGAATGCGCAGCGACCTTTAGGGAGCGAAGTATTAAAAGATGAGAAGCATAATGCTTCTCCACAACGCGTAGCTACGATTATACCCAAATTTTAAGGTTAATATATAAAATGGTCAATATTTAAAGTTTAGAATTATTGTATGATTATATGTGATATTTCGAGAATAATGGTAAAAAAGGTGATATTATGGTTAGATTACAAAAAAGTATAATATTTGAGGACACTATATGCTGGGCGCTGATGGCTTGGGCGTGGCAGAGCGAAGCGAGGGGAGAAGAAGCGCATATACGGTAGGGGGATTCTTTTAAATGAGAGAAATAAAAGAAGAGATTAGAGTTCACCAACGAGGTTCCAGGTCAAGCAAATAGAGTTTTGATATTTATAATGTATTCCATGAAACACAAATTCGAGTGTTCCATCCTGAAGGACCTGCTCCAACTGTGAATGGACCACCATTGATATTAGCGAAAATTCGGAATGTACCATCTGTATTAATATAAAATTGAGCAGCTGCACTATTTGCATTATCAAGGACATCTACCACACATGTTGTAAATGCTTGTGAAGGTCGCATAGAGACAGGAATTAATGTGTCAGATAAGATTGATTGCCCTGCGTTAGTTGCAGGAGCAGAAACAGGATCAAATACAGCGGTAACTAAAGATCCAACTCTAGCTAATTTAACAATACCAACTCTAGGTGCCCAAGGTCCGGAGAAAGTGAAAGTTGGAGAAGCGGTCTCAATTAATTGTTGATCATCAACATCAATGGATCCACAATAAATATTATAATCGTTAGGTACTAATAAGTTTGAAACTGACATGTATTACTATAATATAAAACTACCTTTATTTTTTTATATATTTGGAAATTGCAATAGCCTGTCCATGAATTTGTGCTTTTTCATACGCCATTTTTCTGCCACGTTCTGTATTAAAATAATATTTTTTGCCAGAATCACCAAATTGATAATATTTGCCACGTTTATCGAAACTTTGTTTTATTGGCATATTAAAAAGAAATACTTCTACTAAAATTAGTTTTAGATTTTATTTTATAATTTTTATCAAAATCGAACTTAACACCAGATAATAAAAGATCAAATTCTATTGTTTTACCTTTATATAAATGATTATAAATATCCATTGGATCTTCATCTCGACCTGTTATAGATAATTGCGGAATTCCCTTCATTCTGATATGATATTCTATGGCTTTTTTTTTATTTTTTATACACGAAATTTTATCAATATAACATTTTTTACCAAGAAAATAAGATTCAATAGAAACAGGAATAGTTCCGTTGTCTTGACCTACCTCAAAATCACAATGAAATTGTCCCATATTTGATCCAATTAGTTCTCTATTATATTTTTGTGCAAATAAATTGGATAGTTGTTGAACTTGGTTATCATGTATATGCATACTATCCGTATCCTGGTAATAAATATTAATATCGTTATCTTCAGCAAGACAAATAACTTCATTCATAATTCTTTTTGACATACTAAGTATTTGACATCCTACTTGTGGTCTACTATAATGTTCATCAATTGGTTTATTTTTCTTGACCATCCATTTATTTCCACCTATATTAGTAAAATATTTAATATAATTATTATTTCTACAAACATAGTTAAAACATTTATCTTTTGATGTAAATATCTTATTTTCAGATGAAATAGGTTTCATAATTGTTTTACCATAAGCAGCATTCATTAATAATTTATATACACTTTGTATCTTATTTTTTTCTTTCTTTTTTTTTACACGTTCATTGAATAAGAAGTTAATTTTATCTTTTATTTTGTTATTAAATCCTTCATCAAAATAATATCCACGAATAATTTTGAAATCAGAAACATCAATACCATGAAATTCAATAACATCTTCAAGAGTATAATTATCAACAGTAAATATTTCATTTTTAATATTATTAGTAAAATTTCTAATACCATGTTCATTTTTGCAAGATAGGAGCGGAAAATGTCTATTTATTTTAACATCAGTATTAAATTCAACATCAATAAAATAACCATCTTTTTGTTTAATAAATTCATAAGTTAAAGAATCATCAGGAATAACCTTAGGAACACCTTTCAGGAAACCATGTAATCTGGTCATTGCAGATGGATAGAGTGAGACAGCATCGAAATCTTGAAGTTTTTGTTCAATATGATGTTTTTTATTATCAGCAGTCATACAACGTCCACCAACTAATGCTTGTTGAATGTAAGCTCTTGGAGTTCCGGAAAGTTCCAATACACCATCATAACAACCTTCATTAATTAAGTAGTTATCAGCAATACTAGGTAAACTAATATATTCATTGAGATCTAAGTTAGTAATTTCATTGATCCATTTTCTAAAAATATTATAACCTTGGGCAAGTATTTCACAATCTCTGGTACAATAAAATTCAACATATTTCATGTGATTATAGTATTTATCATCAATATAACATCCATTATTTTTAATATTTAATTTAAACTGTTCAATCATAATATTCATTTCTTTTTTATTTTTTAATTTATTTTCTAATTTTAATATTTTAATTGCTTTTTTAATACGTATTTTATTTTTGGATAGATTTTCACGATTATATAAAGTATATGGCATTATTTCTTTTTCACCAGGAATTCCAAACATATCTGGGAAATCCTTCAATTTAGCAGGAATTACATAAGCGGAATCTTTAAAATGCAATTTTATAGTTTTATCATCATTATAATTTTTATAAGAAGCACTGCATTGCATAATTGATTTACCTTTGTCAAGAATATTTATATCAAAAAGATGCTTACTATTTATAACAAATCTGAAATCATAACCTAAATTATGTGCAATTAATAAGCTTTCTTCTTTGATATAATCAAAAAATGACTTAACATTCCAAAAAGTTTTATTTTCGATAAAATTTGAATTTTTATCATAGAAAGAGGCACAAATAATATATTCTTCATGAAACTCACCGGTGACATCTGTTTCACAATCGAAAAATACCATTGGCATTTCTGATAATCTTTTTAAATTATTTTCTTTATTATTTCTTTTTTCTTTCATATTTTTAGATTCTGTAATTCTAGTACATATTTCAGGATCATAGTTAAGATTATTAATTTCTCTAACTAAATCATAATATTGTGTTTTATAAATATCATCAGTATGTGTTATATCTATTAAATATTTATCTTTATTTCTAATAAAATATCTAACCATATCTGAACTATTTATGAATCTTTCTCGTCTACAGTATGAATTTTTATTGTTAATTCCGGATATTTTATTCCAATCCTTTAAATGTTTAATCTTATCATAATTTTCTAACGCATACTTATTTATTTTGACTTGTTCATCAATAATGTAGTGATCATCAATTAATGCTAAATTAAATGTTCTATTTGATGAGTTATTCCCATATTTAATAGTTTTTCTATTATTTCCATTAAGATCAATTACTAATATTTTAATAAATAAATTATATTTTTCAGCAAACATTTTAATACAAGAAACTGGAACAGCTCGGTTCTTAACGATAATTCGCATATAGTCTAGTTCTTCAGTATTAAGTTGACCACTTTGTTCAAAAGCATGTATCAAACAATATTCACGTAAGTCTTTTTTATTGAACCCAGTATAGATACCATAGCGTTTCAAATTAAGTTGGTCAAAAAGAAATTTATCTTTAATATAATATTTAAAAAATTTACCATTTCTAATACCCCTTGGTATAGTAGGATCGTATGATTCAATAGTTATCTCATCAATATCATATCTAATATTATCAATCAATTCAGTATCACTTTCAGTGATTTCATCAGCACGTCTAATACCAGGAATTACATATCCATTATTGATAACTTGCATTATTTTGGATAAATTATCTCTGGTTAGAGTATAGTAAAGGTCACCTATCTGCACTAAAATATTTAATTTATTTTCAGGTCTTAATAATGCAGAAACAGTACTAAAGAAAAGCTTCTTAGTAAGATCTTTATTAAAGGTGATGTTCTTTATGCTAGCTGTTTTATAAAGATCGTTGATTGTAGCTGCAATAACATTTTTAGCTTCTTCAACTCTACGTTCTTTCTCAGCTTTCTTCTGTTGTTTTTCACGTTTGATCTGAGCTTTTCTCTGTTTTTCTTCTTCTCTTATTCGAATTTTATTTTCAGTATCAACAACAGCATTGCTCCAAAATTGAGCACTACCATCTGGCCAAGTTGTATTACCATATTTGGTACGACCATTAGATATTCTCTTATATATCCTATAATAATCAAGTCTGTTTGGCATTTTACAATATACAAATTATTAGAGTTATTAAGTTAAGTAACAAAAGCTATTATATATTATCTGTACTATAATCTATAATAATAAAAAAATTTTTAAATGAGAATAGATGCGTTAAAAGAAAAAATAAAAAATAAATATAAAAACAAAAGGAGATAAATATATATAAAAATCTATATATATAAAGGTTAAAATAGAAGAAATAGTTGCGTTAAAGGGAAAAAATAAAAGAAGTGCAATATTAGAGGGTAGTAGTTATGGCTACAATAACACAGACGAATAAAAAATCGGATAAACTAAACAAACCGCTAAAAACACGAATAAATTGAGACCCTATATAAGAATAAACATATTTTGTGAATAGAGATATTTACAAAAGATTATAAATTAAGTAAATCAAGATCAGCTTCATTGAAAGAAGAAGGAATATTATTATTTTTTTTAGAAAGTGTGGATAAATCGGCTTCTTTAGCATGTTTAACATGTAAAGCTTTCATTTCATCAAGTTCATCTTTAGTAAAATAATCAGAGAGATCGAATTTTTTAGAGAGATCAGCGAGATTGGAAGAGAGATCTTCTAAAGTAGATTGAATTTTTTGATCTTTTTTGAATTTTTGAAGTTTAGCTAAGAGTTGTTTTTTCTTATTAGATTGAATAGAGGAGAATTTTTTAATATATTTTTCTTCAGAAGAGAGAGGTTTAGAATAAGGTGTTTTTTGATGTAAACGCCATTTATCGATAATTTCTTGTTCAGAGAGAGTTTGTCCACCGAATTTAGAACTAAGATTACTGACATCTGCAGTTAATTTTTCAAAATTAGAGAGGAATTGTTTTTCTTTAAGTTGTTGTTGTTTTTTAAGTTTGCGGTATTTTTCATTTTTCTTTTTAATAATGTTATATTTTTTAAGATATTTTTCTTCAGCGGATTGAGGTCTAAAATAAGGTTTTTTTTGTTCTTCAATCCAATAATCAATAAGTTCTTGTCGAGTAGCAATACCTTTACCAGAATAACCAGGTGCGATGGATCTAACTAATTGAGGCATGATATTTTCAATTTTCATTTTATTGTTAATACCATTACGAGCGGCAGTATAACCGGATTCATTCTTATATTTATCATAACAAATAATAGCTTTTTTATCAGCTTCGCGAATTAAATTAGGATCACCATTAGCATTAGTATAATCAATATCATGTTGTTTGCTACAAGCATCAATATTATTGTAAGGTTTATAATTAAGAACTTCAGGTAAATCAATACGAGTACCAGGGCCGGTAAAGTTATGACAACCTAAATGATATTCACCATCTTTTAAAGGTCGACTTTTACCTTGACAAAAATTTTTACGGTAATAATTAGCTGCTTTTTGGAATAATTTAGAAGAGAAAGAACCGGCGCCTAATCGAGAAGTATCGTAAGAATGTTTAACAGGTAAAATAAAATAAGGTAAAGGTAAAAGATTATTATCATTAAAATAGCCAATAGTGAAACAATTAATAACATTTTTAAGTTCAGTCATAATAATGCTGATTTTATGGATTTTATCTTTTTTATTAGGAGATTTAATAGCATGATCATAAAGGGAAATAAGATTTTCAAGTGTATTATCACCAATTTGAATAATTCTGGATAATTCAACTTTTTGAGTTTCCAAAGAATTATCAAAAAGAGTAAAATTGGATATTTTATGTTTACTAAGAACGATACTAATAGCATCTAATTCACTATTTAATTGATACATAAGTGAGATATTAGATTGTAGAAGAGGGATAATTTTAGTAAGAATTTGATGATATTTTGAATCTTTAGAATTAATATATTTATATCTACAATAGGAATACATTCTTTTAGAAGCTTTAAAAGGTGAGAAATAGATAGGAGAGAATAAAAGCTTTTCAATTTCATCTTTAAGGTTTTCAATATTTTTATCAATATCAAGATCAATAATATTAATTCCATGTAATTTACCATTTTTTTCATATGCTAATGTAACAAAATTAGTAATTTCAACAAATTTATTACCTAAATAAGTTATCATATCAATTTTAATAATAGTTTTATCAAGTAATGCTTTTTTTAAGGATAATTTAGTTTTAGTTGGATTATATATGATTTTTTCACCTTTAAGAATTTCATCGGAAGACCAACGTAAAATATATGCTTCTCTGATGATTTTAAAAATAGAATCATGAACAATAGCAGGATAATAATTACCAACCATATTATTTTCATCAAGTAAATCAATAATTTTTTTTATATCATCAGAGCTTATTGGTCCATTATGTTTTTCAGAATTAGATAAAAGATTTTTAATATATTTAATATCTGGTGAATATTTACCATTACTCATATTTCCTATTTTATTAGGATTATAAAAATGATTTAATCCAGCTTTGAATTCACTAAAATATGTATTTTTCTTATTTTCTATATTTTTAACCATATTTTTTAATATAGAAGTAAAAACATCAATAACTTGATCGACTGAAGAATTTTTGAATTCTTGTATAAGGTCAACATCACCAGGATATTTCTGGAACCGATAAGAAAAGCTACCAAATGGTTTTGCTAGTTCATTACCTAATCCGGAAAATGATATAAGTTTAATGTTTTCAAGAATTTGTTTCGGATAAGCCTTAATTGGAACAGATCCTAAATATCTATCAATGTTATTTTCAGGTGTTAACTTTAACGATGGCATCTTATAATATGTAAATATAAAATAACTATACTATTAAAGGGTTAATTTAATAATACAATATTAAACGAAATACCATATAAAAGTAGATCAACAACTATAAAACCTAGTTGTGATTTCATTGCCATAAATGGTTTGATAGTATCTCCAATTTCAAGTTGAAATGTTTGAGTAGCAATCATGTTAAAAATATCATTAATACCAGTAAAAGAATGTACTGTTAAACAATTAGGATATGATTCTAATGGTACATCATTATCTGATACATTCTTTCTTAAATCAAAGAATACATTTTTATCAGACCCAGTTCCTTTCAAACCTGTAAGATTAACATTAAAAGCCCATAATCCTGCCTTATTTGCTGTAAAAGTACCATTTACCATTGTACTATTTAATTCATAGCTACCATTAATCCCATATAGTCTTGTCCAAGTTCCATTAGGTTTAGATGCAAAAGGCATAATTATTTGTGGTGTTGTTAAAGATGTATCAACTTTTAATAAAGAGAAATTTATTCCCCTAATTGATCTTTGTAATTGTCCATTATTATTCATTATTACAGATGTATCACCACCACCTACAAATTGATTTAAAGTTATATTATTTATTATTACATCTTCAGAACCATCTGTTCTCAATATTTTACCATTATTGTCTGATTTTATAAATGTTACTCCATTTCCTTTAAAATCATTAATTTCTACACTTTTTGTTATTAAATCAATATTTCCATCATTCTTTTCGATATGACCATCATTATCGTAAATAGCAAATTCATTTCCATCTCCAATGTATTTTTTATTTTGTATGAAGTTTTCACATTTTACATTTTGTCCAACCACATCACCTAAACATTCAATACCAGCGGTACCTAAATGGTTACAATCCATTGATTTAGCCTTTAATTCATATTCATTTTCGTTAAATAAATTAGAGATCGACATTTCTGTAATTTATAATATATATTTAATTTTTTTTTTACCAAATTTAAACATATATGAGTCTGGATAATCATTTTCAATATTTAATTTACTTACATTATCATATATACTTAAGTTAGTATCATATCTAAGATGAAATACATATTCTTTATAATTATATTTTATTTCACCATCAATTCTAAATTTTCTAAAATTAAAATCATTATTAATTAACACGCAATTAATAGATTCATTTAAATTAAAAATATCATCCAGAAATTTTGTAAATCTAAAATAAAGTCGAATAAAATTTTTACCACAATATCTACCAAGATATTCATCATCCTCATCATCATCATGATTATGATAATATGAATCATTCACATCATTAAATACACTATCATAATCATTTAAAGCAATATCTAAAAGATATTCTCCATTTACCACATAACTATTAAATTCATTTATTTCATTACTATTGTTTCCTTTATATAAAATATAGTTACTAATATTTTTATCTATTAATTTATTTAATTTCCATGAACTGATATTACATACTTTATTTCCATTATAAAAAATATTGTAATTATTGTAGTATTTTAATGTATATTTGAAATATTCTAGCCTATTTGTATTATACAATAATACACCCTTTACATATTTTGGTATTATAGGTATGTATTTCTCCTTTGGAATATATCCCTTTTTGGGAATAATACTTCTTCCATATAATGTACAAAATTTTAAATATATTTTTTCATAATCTATCAAAACATATATATTTGTAAAATTATCTTGGTATTTATATATGCTATTTAAATTAAAAAAAACAACATTTCTATATTTTATTATTGAATTATTTTTAAGTTTATGTGTTTCTTTATTTATTGACATTATTTTAAACATTTTATAATCTCTAAGATATTTATGCATTTCGTGAAAATAAACTGCTGATAAGAACATTTTGATTTATAGTACTATGTTATAGTCTTATAAATTATTTTTACAAAATATTATTTATATTCTTTTGATGCTAATTTGAGTATTTCACTATATGGTAAATTAACTCCTTTCTTTTCTAATTTTGCTCTATATGCCTTAACAAATTTTACCCAGTCATTTGGTTTTCTTTTTGCTCCAGCTCGTACTCCTGCTCGAACACCAGCACGCATTCCTCCAACAACTACACCACCATTATTTTTTTTTATTTTTTTCAATTTTTTCTTGATTTTTTCAATTCCTTGTTCTCCTTTAAGTGCTTCCTCACCATAACGTGTTTTCCATCCTTTCAATGCTCCTTTTCTTGTGCCATATCCATTTCCATACATACAATCACAGTTACATTTTCCAGCACGTACTCCTGCACTAACACCAGCACTTACACCAGCTCTTACACCAGCACTAACACCTGCTCTTTTTTTTCTATAGGTCATACCATTTCCTAACATTTTCATCTTTTCAGAATAAATTTCGTTCATTCTTTTTGCTAGTAATGCTTCCATTGATACTTTTATTGTAATATAATAATAGGATTTATTATTAAATTTTATAGGATGTTTATTAGCTATTTATAAATTTATCATTCTTTCTGCCAACATTTTTTTTGTCATGGTTTTTCCACCGACAACAACACCACCTTTCTTAGATTTTTTCTTCATTGGTTTTCTTTCTTCTCCAGCGGCTACCATACGACCCAGTTGAATTGCATCTCTTACATATGGAGCTACTTCTTTTGCTACTTTCAATCCTTTCTTAACGTATGGAGCTGATTTTTTGAGCACACTTGCAATATTCTCACCAAATCGTTTTAATCCTGATAAGAAATTTCCTCCATTAATCTTTCTTAAATCACAATAATCGACAAATGGGTTTCTCTGTGCGTTCAACACATCCTCTTTGCTTAATACTCCAATTTGGTTCAATGCACGTCCATATCCTGGAATTGTTAAACTTCCTTCGTTCACGATTACAATGTAATAGGTTAATGGAATATTGTCTTTAGCTCCTGATGGATCAGCGTTATAGAATGATGCGTTTACTACTAATTGAAATTGACCATTCATACCAGGTGCTTCGTATTCTTTTAGACAAATATCTGTACCAAATTCAACACACATTACTGATCCTACTGTTCCAAATTTCTGATTTGCAATACCAATTCCAAATGCTCCTGTTGTATTTACTGGATAACCTGACCATTGTGTCCATGACATATTACATCCATTTTTAGCTGACATTTCATATAATTGATATTGAGACGCACCTGATAACAAACCAGTTCTATTCTCAAATTGAATCTCCAATTTACTTATACCACAGTATGTATCCGTTAAATTTGGTGTACTAGTCAGCTCTGTGTTTCTTGGTCTTGCATATATATACATACGTCTTGGAATACTTGCCAATTGAATATTATTTGATACTGTTTGAATACCTGAATATGTTGGTGAATAAGGAATTGGAGGTATTTCAGTTGGGTATCTTAAAACATCAAAATAACTATATGTTGATGGCGTATTAACCGAATACATATCTGAAAGCTGTGGTGTGATATATTTGAATTGTAATCGCGGTTGGCTTTGTGGATAAGAAAATGCTGGAGCAAATCCTTGAAATTGTGCTGATGTTGAAATAATTCTATTAAAAAATGGTGCCACATTGTTTTGACTATCATCATGAGACCACATTCTATTTCCGGCTCCATTCACAAATGTAATATTAAAATCCATGGAGTCAACATTCACAAAACCTCCTGATTGTTCTTCATAGCTACCCCACAATAATGGTGACAAAAATATCGGTTCCGTTACTACCATATCGACTACAGCTTGAGTTGCTGTATTTGATACAATTGTAAATGGATAACCACCTCGTGGCATCACTGATTCATCTACTGAATCACCATATGAAGCCAATGGACTTCTCACTCCTCCGAATAAATCAGAATATTGTTGTGACTGATCCGGACAATTCGGTGTTCCTGAATAATAAAGTTGTTTGTCTTTTCTTCCAGTGTTATATCTTGTTAGCGCATGAATTACATCGGACATATTTATTGCAATTGATAGTCCATTTATCGTCATATTTAATGTTTCCATTGCTCCTGATAATGGAAATGCTCTTGGAGCATCTCGATTTGGCAACAACAAATTTGGTGACGTATTTGTTGCATCTCCTGTAAATGTTAATCGTATTGGTATTGACAAGTAAACCATTCTATCTACTATTACATTTCCAGGTGGCGGTACATGAAATTGTATGCTTGAATTTGATATTGATGATGTTGTGAAAACTTTTGTATTATTATCACTTCCGCCTTGAAGGACGGCGTACATTCTTTTATTTTTAGTAATAGTTCGTGGATCTTTTACTAATATTGGTTCCAACGGTTGATATGAGAAAGACATCTTTAATTGCTATAGAAATTGAAGATATTTTTTTTATTTTACACCTTATAATCTTTCAATGTCATTATTTGCTAGTGTTTTCTTTATAAACCCAAACTTTATTGATCCTGTTTGTGTTGATGGTAAATATAATGGAAATAATCTACCAAGGGTATCTTCCCAATACACTTGTATGTCTATTTTTGTTATGCCTGTTGATGCTTTCATATCTATCAACTTATATTGTGCTGATGGTAGAAAATATGCTATACTCCGTGGATCTTTGGCTGATTCTATTATTGGCACAAAATCTGATATTATTGGTAAATTTGAAAATTCTCCTGTTTGGACTATACCGGTCCCATCTATTCCTTGAAATACTGGTATATTCTCTGATACTATTGGTATTGATCCTGATACTATCACCAATCTTTTCAGTGAAAACCATAAATAATTTGCAAAATATTCCTGTTCATAATCCCAATATGTATTTATTGGTATTGGTGCTGTTATATTATCATAATACCCTCCTATACCAATTCCAGATGGTACTCCTGGTGGTGCTACATATGTATTATATTTTTGATAATTCCTTATTAATCTAAAAAAGTAATTTTTTTGTGGATTTACACCTCTATACCCTAATGCTCTTAATGGAAAACCATCCAAAAACCTAAATAATGCTTCATTAAAATATATCTCTGCTCCTGTCTGCATAAACGCTTCCGTAACTACTAGATGTATTCTCGATTCCGCTTCTGAATAGTACAATCTTGGTATTATTTCCACACCCCCTAGACCTGACATTACTGTTCCAACTCCTGATGCATTAAATGCTCTTATTAATGCATTATTTATTGATGTTATCATATATTGGTATGAAAATACATAATAATAATCTGTTACTATTTGTTCTGCCATTTTATTTTGATTTACAATTGGAGCATATGATATTGGTGCTGGATTATTCTCTTGTGGTGCCAATACACCTTGTTCATCAAATCTCAGGCTACTATCATAATCAATACCTCCATATTCAATTCCTATTAAACATGTTGATTCTTGTCCTGTTGTTGCTGGTTGATTTGGTTTTACTGGGTATATAAATAATGGTACTTCTGTTAGCGGTAAATCAAATCTTAATGGTGTTAAGTAATAATCATTCGCTTTTCCTACTATTGGCTCTGTTTTTGTCTTATTATATCTCGCAATAAATGGATCTGGGCGCGGTGTCACTCCGTCTGATTCATATGGTGTTGGATTTGAAAATGTTACATTCAAATAGACTGCATCTGAACTATTCTTCATTGTTGTATCTTTTGTTTCATCGTTATATCTCGCACTTAATCTTCTCATTATTATCTATACAATATTCACATAATATGTTATTGCTGTTACAATTTCATCCATTGATACTCCTAATGTTTTCGCTAATGTGTATATAAATAACGCGTATTCATCTAATTCCATATCCTTCATCATTATTCTTGTTGCACAATGTCTCCCACATGTATTTATCCCATTTTTCATCTTTTGGAATGGATATTGGTTATATTCTAGTTCATAATCACATTCTAGTAATAATTTCGTTAATATTGGTTCATCTTGACCTGATTCCTTTCTAAATATCTTACTTATGTATCGTAAACATTCATCCGGATATCCTTCACCTATCTTCTTTACGTCACCATATGGATTAAAAAATTCCACTACATTCCCTCTTTTTATTAAACAACACCAATGTCCATAATTCGGCTTTGATTCAAATAGTATTATGCAGGCTTCATTCTTCCCTAATACTTCATCTATGTTTCTGTATCCTCTTAATTCTTTATATGTTATCAAATTTGCTTTACCATCTACTAATTCTAGTACTTCACTATCCGATAGTGGTATTTCTTCATATTCTTTTATTTTCATTATATTATAAAAAACTCATAAAATAAATGCTCCGTGTTCATACATTACTACATGTGGATACGTCTTCGTTATTGTTACCCATCTACTTTTTAAACTTAGTATCTTTTCTATTTGTTTCTTATTTAATCCAAAATATGTTTTTAACACATATGATATTTGCTGTGCTGATCCTGATTTTGGAAATACCGTTAATGCATGCATTTCATTCATTATTGTTCTTGCCATTTTCTTTTCATTTGGAACTACTAAATGATTCGTTATTATTACATCCAATCCCATTTTTCTTCCTACTTCCATCACATCACTCATTATCTTCTCTACCCCTTTCTTTATTGAATCATTTTGTATTGTTCCACAATCATCGAATAGTATTATTGACCCTTTTGGTATATCTTCCTCTATATTTATCGGTTTTGTTACTATTCTTTCATCCAATATTATTCTATCTCCTTTCATTCCTTTAAATGCTGGGTCATCTGACGCATTTGTTCTTGAAAATATATAAAAATCACTTTCTGGCCGCATTTTCTTTAATTTCTTTATTATTTCAACTGCATAACTTGTTTTACCTGATCCACTCGGTCCTGCTATGTAGTATACTCCTCTCTCCTTTGTATTCGGATATATCTCAAATTTACTTTTTAATTCTATCTCTTTTCCTATTACTTCTTTTAGTCCACATTTACTACAACATTCCGCTCTCAAACATACTATTTCATCATGTTCATCACAACAATTTTCTTCCTCTTTCTCTACTATACTTACCAATTTATTGTTTAATTCTCCTCCTTTTATTCTTCCTATTATTCTTCCTCTTTCTAGTGATAACATTATAATATTGTCTCTTTTTTTTTTTCACCATCTCTATTATAAATAGTATCCTATTTACTCTTTTATAGTATAATGAATAACAAAATAGACAATCTTTTAAATGGTAGAAGCTCTCGTGGTAATCGTGTTGATATGAAACAAAAAATTACTTGTCCTATATGTGGCGCGACTGTCTCTAGATGGAATTTTACCAAACATAAAAATACTAAAAAACACCTCGAATATAGCAATATGAATGACAAAATCAGAGAATTACTTCATAATACACAAAAACCAAATAAATCTAATGTTTTATCTGTTAATGATCTTAAATTAAATTCCGCAAAAAAATACCTAAATTCACAGGTATTTGACAATAATCATAAATATTATATTCCACCTAATAATTCTCCTGAATATTCCGATAATTCTGATTATTCTAATTCTCCTGATAATTCTTATGATTCTAATGATTCTGATGATTCTAATGATTCTATATATCAAAATATCAAACAAATTAATACTAAAATATCTGATGATTATTATGATTCCTCTCAATCTTATTCTGATTCCTCTATTTAATTACAGTATTTTAACTCTAATTAATAATTATACTATTCCCTCTTCATTCTCCTTTTCTTGGCCTTTTTCTTCTTTCTCTCTTGCTTTTTCCGCTTTCTCTATCTCATCTAATATTTTTAATACATGCTCATTAAAATCCTCATATCCACATTCTTTCATTATTTCCATTAATTCTACATATCCTGTTGTATCGTCATATATTTCTGATAGTAATTCTAACAACTTTTTCTCATATTCAATACCTTCATCTGCTCCTTCTAATATTGTCGCCAATGCCAAAAATTTTACGTATGTTATTGAATTAAATTTCTCCATTTTATACTATAATATAGTTAAATATATTTTTTTTTTTAATCAAATATTGTTTTATAGCAATGATTAGTAGATCAAATAGAAAGAATAAAAAACTCGTTGTTAATTTAAATGGTAAATTTATACATTTTGGTGATCGTAGATATGAAGATTTTACTATACATAAAAACGAAAAGAGAAGATTAAGATACTTAAAACGTCATTATAATATTCTTGATGAATCTGGAAATAGAGTTATTAATGATCCTTATAGTCCTAGTTATTGGAGTGCTCGTGTTTTATGGAATTATTCTCCCAAACGCGATGATCCTAAAATAAATAATTAATTTATTATACTATAATATAGTAATTATGACAACATTTGACATACAATCCAAATTTAAAGAAAATTTAATCCTAAAATATAAACAGGATCTTCAATATAATCAAGAATGTACTGATAAAGAACATATGCTCCATTATACAAATCTTTATAAAAAAAACAAATCTTCTAAATTCTTTGATGATCTTTTACCTGAGGAAATTGATGATGCAATATTTCATCAGGATATTGCTAATTTAGATTATGATGAGATCCAAAATATTGAGGCTGAATATACACATAGAGTAAAAAAATGGGAAGCACAATTAAAATGTAATGACCACGGAAATCGATGTATGAAACCCAGAAGAAATTATAATAAATATTCTGGACGTAATTTAAATGATCTTTTATTTTATGAAAAAAATAAACAAATAAATAATCCTAAACATATAAAATACTTTTCAATTAATCCCAAAGTAGAGTTTTACTGGGAAGATGATAACGATCCTAACTATATTTATTTCCCACATATCAACAAAAAAATACCATATAATTCAATTTTTGATGATTGGATTTAATATATTTTTTTTATTATATTTTCTATTATTTTAATATAATAAAATGTCTATTTCTAATCTACTTATTCCTAATGACCTTGAGTTACATTGTGCTAATATTCTTATAGAAGATGAACCTATTCTTAATAATGCGATTACACCAATAAGCTTCTCTGGTCCTTGGAACAATCCTATTATTAGTGATATTCATTTTTCTAGATCAGGTAATATTATTTCTGCTATTATTACTCCTACAATTAACATTGGAACTATTGCTGCTCCTATTTCATCTGATGTGCAAATACCTCTTGAGTTTAGACCAATTAATGATTTTAATTCATTTGTTGTTCAAGTTATCTCAAACAATGTACAACAGTTTGGTGTTGCGTTGGTTAGAGCAGATGGTTTTCTTAGAATTTATTCATCTGCAGCTGAAGATGATTTCTCAGGAGCTGGTAACGATGGTTGGGGAAACTCTATTTGCTTGACCTGGAACCTCGTTGGTGAACTCTAATCTCTTCTTTTATTTCTCTCATTTAAAAGAATCCCCCTACCGTATATGCGCTTCTTCTCCCCTCGCTTCGCTCTGCCACGCCCAAGCCATCAGCGCCCAGCATATAGTGTCCTCAAATATTATACTTTTTTGTAATCTAACCATAATATCACCTTTTTTACCATTATTCTCGAAATATCACATATAATCATACAATAATTCTAAACTTTAAATATTGACCATTTTATATATTAACCTTAAAATTTGGGTATAATCGTAGCTACGCGTTGTGGAGAAGCATTATGCTTCTCATCTTTTAATACTTCGCTCCCTAAAGGTCGCTGCGCATTCGAATGAACGTGGCAAGCACTCCTCATTCTCACTTGCGGCCGACGATTGGAAACCAGCTGAATTAAAGCTATAAAATGGGGAATATTTAAAGTTCCCAT
>OBIC01000280.1_pt1 | contig 17064 bp, 15 predicted proteins | sample 1519831 | NCBI WGS metagenome assembly OBIC01 (sample SAMN03019805, study PRJEB22545) | beach sand metagenome | biome: beach; feature: sea beach; material: beach sand | place: USA: Municipal Pensacola Beach, FL | collected 2010-10-20 | depth 40-45 cm m | reverse complement strand
CACATCCGCCTGACGGGCGGCGAGAGCCTGCGCTTTGCGCACGATCTGGTGGACGAGAATCTGAACGATCTCACCTGGTGGACGGACAAGCACAACCGCTACGCGGTGCGCGAGGCGGCGGACCTGCTGAACCTGAAATACCGCTTCGCGGACTTTGACGCGCTCGACACCACTGCGGGCCGCGAGCAGTCCAAGGTCAAGCGCTGGCTCAAGGAGCGCGTGTACGCGCGGCTGCCGCTGTTCGTGCGGCCGGCGGGATATTTCGTGTACCGGTACTTCTTGCGCCTGGGATTCCTGGACGGCGTGCCGGGGCTGGTGTGGCACGCCCTGCAGGGCTTCTGGTACCGCTTTCTGGTGGACGCCAAGGTCTACGAGGCCGAGCAGCGCAGCGGCGGCGAGCGGGCGGCTGTCGTTGAGCTGGTAGAGAAGCGGTGGGGGCTCAAGTAAGGCAATCTTGCTATAGAAGGCGACACGTTCGTTGTGCGGCGCTGATGGGGCCTGCAGGTTTGGGCGACATGGACTGCTTCGCCGCCGCACGTCCTGTCAAGGACGGCAATAGACCATAGTTCTTTGCCTTTCATGAATCACCAGCACGCGACCGCGATCCACTCCGTACCGGTTGTTTCCATTTAACGCTCGCGGTCCCGTAGCGACGTGCTGCGACTGGCCGCCGCAGGGCTGACATCGGCCGACATTCGGGAATACTTGACTTGAAGATCCTCATCCACGGCATCAATTTCGCGCCCGAACTGGTCGGGATCGGCAAATACACGGGCGAGATGGCCGGCTGGCTGGCGGCGCGCGGCCATGCGGTGCGGGTCGTTACCGCCCCACCCTATTACCCCGACTGGGCAGTGGGCGCGGGCTACCGGCCGGACCGCTACCGGCGTGAGACCTGGCGCTGGGCGGACGGTGCGGCGGCCGAGGTGTGGCGTTGCCCCTTGTGGGTGCCGAACCAGCCGGGCGGCGCCAAGCGCCTCGCGCATCTGGCGAGCTTTGCCACGAGCGGCGCGCCGGTGATGCTGGCCCAGGCACGCTGGCGGCCGGATCTGGTGCTATGCGTGGAGCCGACCCTGTTCTCGGCGCCGGCAACGCTTCTCACGGCAAAGCTCGCGGGCGCACGCGCCTGGCTGCATATCCAGGACCTGGAAGTGGACGCAGCCTTCGATCTCGGGCTCCTGCCCGGTGGTGCATTGCGGCGCTTTGCGCTCGGCTGCGAGGCGGCGCTGCTGCGCCGCTTCGATCGCGTCTCGACCATCTCCGAGACCATGCGCGAGCGGGTGGTCGCCAAGGGCATTGCGCCCGAGCGCGCGGCGCTGTTGCCGAACTGGGCCGATGTGGACTCCGTACGGCCGTTGCCGGATCCAAGCCCCCTGCGGGCGGAGCTTGGCATCGCGACCGAGACCACGGTAGCGCTCTATTCAGGCAATCTCGGTGAAAAGCAGGGACTGGAATTTCTGATCGAGGTTGCGCGCGCGTTGCGGGACGATCCGTCTGTGGTATTCGTGATCGGCGGGGCGGGCAGCGCGCGCGAGCGCCTGATGGCAATGGCGGCCGATCTTCCTAATATCCGCTGGATTCCGCTGCAGCCCGCCGAGCGGCTATGCGATCTTTTGAATCTCGCCGACCTGCATCTCTTGCCTCAGCGCGCCGATGCCGCGGATCTGGTGATGCCGTCCAAACTGACTGGCATGCTGGCCAGCGGACGGCCGGTAATCGCCACCGCCGCGCCCGAGACCCAGGTCGGCCGCGTGGTCGGTGATTGCGGCCTCCTCGTGCCGCCGGGGGACGGGGCGGCTTTGACCCAGGCCATCGTGGCCCTCGCGGCCGATCCTGACCAGCGGCGCACACTGGGCGTGGCCGCACGCGCCTATGCCGAGACCCACCTTGCCCGCGAGGCCATCATGACCCGATTCGAAACCACCGCGCTGGCTTTGTGCGGCCAGCCTGCCCCTGCCGCCAAGGAGCCTGCATGAGCAAACGCGCACTGATCACCGGTATCACCGGCCAGGACGGCATGTACCTGACCGAACTGTTGCTGGCCAAGGGCTACGAGGTACACGGCATCAAGCGCCGCGCCTCGCTGTTCAACACCGACCGCATCGACCATCTCTACCAGGATCCGCACGCGCCCGACCGGCGCCTGATCCTGCACTACGGCGATCTGACCGATGCCACCAATCTGATTCGCGTGGTACAGGAAGTGCAGCCGGATGAGATCTACAACCTCGCGGCGCAAAGCCACGTGGCGGTCTCCTTCGAAACACCGGAATACACGGCGAACGCCGATGCCATCGGCACCTTGCGCCTGCTGGAGGCCATCCGCATCCTGGGGCTGGAGGGCCGGACGCGCTTCTATCAAGCCAGCACCTCGGAGCTCTATGGCAAGGTGCAGGCCATCCCGCAGGACGAGACGACGCCGTTTTATCCGCGCTCGCCCTACGCGGCGGCCAAGCTTTATGCCTACTGGATCACGGTGAACTACCGCGAGGCCTATGGGATGTATGCCTGCAACGGCATCCTGTTCAACCACGAATCGCCGGTGCGCGGCGAGACCTTCGTCACGCGCAAGATCACCCGCGCGCTGGCCCGCATCAAGCTGGGACTGCAGGAGCGGCTCTATCTGGGCAACCTCGATGCACTGCGCGACTGGGGGCATGCGCGTGATTACGTCGAGGCGCAGTGGCTGATGCTGCAGCAAGATTCCGCCGAGGACTATGTGATCGCGACCGGCGAACAACATTCGGTGCGGGAGTTCGTGGAACGCGCTGGGGCAGCGCTTGGCATCGCGCTGCGCTGGGAGGGCCAAGGCATAGAGGAACGCGGGATCTGCACCCGCACCGGCCGCTGCCTGGTGGCCGTGGATCCACGCTATTTCCGCCCCACGGAAGTAGAAACGCTGCTGGGCAATCCAGCCAAGGCCAAGCGTCAGCTCGGCTGGGCACCCAAGGTCAGCTTCGAGGAGCTGGTCGCCGAAATGGTGCGCGAGGATCTGAAAGCCGCCGAACGCGATGAACTCTGCCGCCGCGAAGGGTATGCCACCTATGCCCACCATGAATGAGCACAGCCGCATCTTCGTGGCCGGCCACCGCGGGCTGGTAGGCAGCGCCATCGTGCGCCGCCTCGAGCAGGCGGGCTTCGCCAATCTGCTTTTGCGTGCGCGCAGCGAACTAGACCTGTGCGATCCCGCGGCAGTCGATGCGTTTTTCGCCAGCGAACGGCCAGCGTACGTGTTCGTCGCTGCCGCCAAGGTGGGCGGCATTCATGCGAACAACACCTATCCGGCCGACTTCCTTCGCGACAACCTGCTGATCCAGACCAGCGTGATCGACGCGGCGTACCGCCACGGGACGACGAAGCTGCTGTTTCTCGGATCCTCGTGCATCTATCCCAAGTTCGCGCCGCAGCCGATGCCGGAGGACTGCCTCCTCACCGGGCCGCTGGAGCCCACCAACGAGTGGTATGCCATCGCCAAGATCGCCGGCATCAAGATGTGTCAGGCCTACCGGCGCCAGTATGGTTTCAACGCCATTTCACTGATGCCGACCAATCTGTACGGGCCGGGCGACAACTTCGATCTGGCCAACTCGCACGTGTTGCCCGCACTGATCCGCAAATTCCACGAAGCCAAGATGCAAGGCGACGCAGAGGTCGTGATTTGGGGCAGCGGTACGCCGCGGCGGGAGTTCCTGCATGTCGACGATCTGGCCGACGCCTGCCTGTTCCTGATGCAGGGCTACGATGAGGAGCGCATCATCAACGTGGGCGTGGGCGAGGATGTCTCGATTCTGGAACTGGCGACGCTGGTGCAGCACGTCGTGGGTTTCAAGGGCGAGATCGTGCGCGACCCGAGCAAACCCGACGGGACGCCGCGCAAGCTGCTGGATGTCTCGCGGTTGCACGCTCTGGGCTGGCGCGCGCGCATCGGCCTGGAAGAAGGCATCCACGAGACCTACCAGTGGTATCTGGCACACGCCGACGAAGCCCGGCGCTGAGTCCCGGTTGCCGCGTATATCCCGTTGACCTGTCACGCGGGCCCCTTTTTGGGGAATCGCTGCCAAGTGGTCCGCCTCCCCGACGATGTGAAGCGGGTCGAGGTCATCCGGATGAGGCGGGGGCGCCTGATCGTGCCGAGTGGCGCATGGTTGGAACGATTTCTTCGGGGGTTCCGGTGACCGATGACTTCATGACCGAACGCGATCAGCCGGCCATGCCCGCTGCAAGAGATTGACGCGCCCCACCAACAACGAACGGGCGTTTCCCCGCATCCCGGAGTTGTGGCTGGAGAACGGGGTTTGGCGGTTATGGGGGCGTCCATCCCTATTGCGGGGTTGCTCGACTTGTCGGCATGGCGAGATGGCTTTTTGTAATCGAAAGCGCCGCTTTTCCGTCACCGCAAGCGCCGCAAGACCCCCGGCGATCCATGGAGGTGTTGGTGACAGGCTTTTCGATGAACACCGGAACGGGAAACCCTGAATGACGACTTGCATCATCTTCGGCGGTGCCGGCTTCATCGGTACGCATCTGGCGCGGCGCTTGCTGGCGACGGGGCGCGCCAGTCACGTCCATCTGGCCGACGTGCGATCTAATCCGCTGCCGGATTTGCCGGGCATCACCGCCTCGATCACGGACGTGCGCCGCCCCATCCCGGTCGATCTGACGGCCGAGCCGCCGACCTGGATTTTCAACCTCGCCGCCGTCCATCGTGAGCCGGGGCACGAGGCGATCGAGTACTTCGAGACCAATCTGGCCGGCGCGCGGAATGTCACGGCCTATGCCGAGGCAGTGGATTGCCGCAATATCTATTTCACGAGCAGCATCGCCGTCTACGGGCCGACCGATGGACCGACCGATGAAACCGCGCCGATCTGCCCCGTTTCCCCTTACGGCGGCTCGAAGTATCCGGCGGAGCTGATCCACGAGCAGTGGTTGCAGGCCGGCCCGGAGCGGCGCCTTGTCATCTGCCGGCCCGGCGTCATCTACGGACCGGGCGACCCGGGCAACATCCTGCGCATGGTCCGCGCCATCAAGCGGGGCTATTTCGCCTATCCAGGCTCACCCGACATTCACAAATCCTACGGCTACATCGAGGGCCTGCTGGACAGCATCGCCTTCATGATGGATCGGCCTGAACCGATTCTCCGCTATAACTACGTGGAAGACCCGACCGAGCCACTGGGCGCGCTGGTCAGCCACATCAAGACGCATCTCGGCAGCCGCGCGCCGGTATTGCCGCTGCCGCTTCCCCTGCTCGTCCCCGCCGCCGGACTGATCAATGCCGCCCTCGGCGGCAACAGCCCCATCCATCCGGTGCGGGTGCGCAAGGCCGCGCGCCCGACGCATATCGTGCCGGGCACCCTCAAAGCCCTTGGCTTCCCCTTCCGATTCGACTTTCGCAGTTCCCTCGTCGACTGGCAGCGCCAGGCACCGGAGGATTTCGCTTGAGGTAAAGGCGTTGTGGCCGGCGGAACAGTCGCTTCCCGCGTAATGCCCTGGACCGACATAAGCGCTGCCTAGCCAGTAATGACGCCGAAAGGGTCTCCGCGCCAACGCCGCCCCTGGCGCTCCACGACGCAACGACACCCCCAAAATCGCCTGCTGCCCTGCAATCGGGGCTGGTGTACCATGTCGGCCATGCTGACCTATCCCGCCATCGATCCCGTCGCCCTGCAACTGGGGCCGCTTGCCATCCACTGGTACGGTCTGACCTATCTGATCGGTATTCTGGGGGGATGGGCCTTGGGTCGCCATCGGGCGCGCCGCCCCGACACCCCGCTCACACCGGAACAGGTCGGTGACCTCACCACCTACGTCGCGCTGGGTGTGATCCTGGGGGGACGCCTGGGTTACGTATTCTTCTACGACCTGCCGCGCATCCTGGGCGATCCCCTGTCCATCCTGCGCATCTGGGAGGGCGGCATGTCCTTCCACGGTGGGCTGCTCGGGGTGATCGCCGTGATGATCTGGTACGGCAATCGCCTGGGCTGCGGCTTCTGGCGGCTGGCCGATTTCGTGGCGCCTCTGGTGCCGCTGGGTCTCGGCGCCGGACGCATCGGCAATTTCATCAATGGCGAGCTGTGGGGACGGCCGACAGACCTGCCCTGGGGCATGGTGTTTCCGGGGGCGGGCCCTTGGCCGCGCCATCCGTCACAGCTCTATGAAGCCGCGCTCGAAGGGATGGTGCTGTTTGCCGTGCTGTGGGTGTATTCGCGCCGACCCCGACCAACCCGGGCGGTTTCCGGACTGTTTCTGCTGCTCTATGGAATCTTCCGCTTTGCCGTCGAGGGCGTGCGCGAGCCGGATGCCCACATCGGCTATCTCGCTTTCGGCTGGTTCACGATGGGTCAGCTGCTCTGCGTGCCGATGATCCTGTTCGGGCTGTACCTGCTGGCCTGGGCCCGACGCCATGGCCAGACGGTCTCGGCGACGCCGATGCAGAAGGTGACGCGCTGATGCGCAGCTACCTCGATCTATTGCGCCATGTGCTTGAAACCGGCACGCCCAAGGCGGACCGGACGGGTACCGGCACCCGGTCGGTTTTCGGCCATCAGCTGCGTTTCGATCTGCAGGACGGCTTTCCGTTGGTGACGACCAAGCGGGTGCATTTCAAGTCGGTCGTCTATGAACTGCTGTGGTTTCTACGCGGGGAAACCAATATTCGCTATCTGAACGCACACGGCGTCTCCATCTGGGACGAGTGGGCGGATGAACACGGCGAGCTGGGCCCGGTCTATGGCCGGCAATGGCGCGCCTGGCCGGCGCCGGACGGCGAGACGATCGACCAGATCGCGCAGCTCATTGCGCAGCTCAGAGGCGATCCGGATTCACGGCGTCACATCGTGAGCGCCTGGAACGTGGCCGAGCTGCCGCATATGGCGCTGGCCCCCTGCCATTGTCTGTTCCAGTTCCATGTGGCCGCAGGGCGACTCTCCTGCCAGCTCTATCAGCGCAGCGCGGATCTGTTTCTGGGCGTTCCCTTCAACATCGCCTCCTACGCGCTGCTGACCCATCTCATCGCGCAGGTGACCGCGCTCGAGCCGGGGGAGTTCATCTGGACGGGTGGGGATTGCCACATCTACGACAATCATCTGGAACAGGTGCGCGAACAGCTGACGCGAACGCCGTATCCCTTGCCGAAGCTGCACCTCGATCCCACGGTGCGCGACATCGATGCGTTCGGTTTCGAGCACATCGAACTGGCCGACTATCAGCACCATCCGGCCATCAAGGCGCCGGTGGCGGTATGACCGGGCGCCGGCCGCGCATCTGTCTGGTCGCTGCCTGTGACCGCGCCGGTGGAATCGGGCGCGACAATCAGCTCCCCTGGCATCTGCCGGCGGATCTGGCGCATTTCAAGGCGTTGACCCTGGGACACCCCATCGTCATGGGCGCCAAGACCTACGCCGCGATCGGCCGCGCCTTGCCGGGTCGGCAGAACCTCGTGCTCTCCCGCGATCCGGTCAAACAATTCGCCGGAGCCACTCGCGTGGAAAGCGTAACGGCCGCGCTGGCGGTGGCGGACGGCGATGTGGTGATGGTGATTGGTGGCGGGCAGGTCTATGCCGCCTTCCTGCCGCTAGCTGACGAGGTTTTCCTCACGCGGGTGGACACCGAGGTCAGCGCCGACACGTTCTTCCCGCCGCTGACGCCGATCGATTGGATCCTCGTTTCCGAATCCGCCTATGCCGCCGATGCCAAAAACCCGCACGCCATGGCTTTCCAGCATTGGCAGCGGCGCGTCGATGACTGACTCGGCTTCAGTCAACCCCTGAGCTCCCGGCCTGATGCCGAAATGCACCGGCGTCCGCTCCGGACGAACGCGATAGCTAAGCGGGCTCCCCCAAAAGAAAAGACCCCTTGCGGGGCCTTTTCGATCAATGCGAGACGAGGATGCCTATGATCCTTTCTTCGCAAAAAGGTGGCGCTCGACCAATTCGGCCACCCCCTTGGACGCTGCGCGCAGCCCCTTCACGGCAGGGTTTTCTTCACAGGCATTCGGACCGGCGCACAACCATTCGAAGTCCCGCACCGTGAACTGCGGATCAGCCGGCATGTTGTTGGCGTCACTGACCGGGACAGGACCGCCGTAGACCAGGCTGGTCGCATAGACCCGATCCTTGGAATCCGGATCGACGACGTCCATGAAGACTTCCAGCGTCGGTGTGTAGGGCTCAGTCGGCGTCGGCGCGGTGTACCCCGCAAATTCGATATAAACGTGCAGGAAGGCGTCGACCGGCTGACTGGTGGTCGGATAGGTGCCCAGGTATTTGTGATTCCGATACGCGCTGGTGTGGCGATGGTTGTCGGTGTGGACCTCCTCCACGGTGTACCCATGCGCCTCGATCCGTTCCTTCACCTCGTTGGTCAATGTTCGGCCAACGTTGAAGTTCCACTCATTGATCGCCTGGCTCAGCGCCAGGGTTCGCCCCGCGGTATCGGCCGCGCGCCCGGCGGCGGTCACGGTGGTTCCGACGATCCGCCCGGGCAAGGTAATGCCCGGGGTATCCGGCCCTGGGTAGTTGTAGATCCGGACATCGTATACATCGGGCTCGTCAATCGTGAACATGGCCACCCGATTGTGCTGCCCCGACAGTACCTTTTGATCCGGCACCTCATAGCTGACCTGTGGGGTATCCGACGCGCAACCCGCGAGCGCCAGCGCACAGGCCGCAATCGTTCCCTTCAATATTCCTCGCCTCATTGCGGATATCTCCTTCATACCCATATGGTGCATACCCCTCAATCCCTGGGGCGTTCGTTGTCTGGCCCGGTGACGGACACATGGTGCCACCGAAGCCTTATTCACTCATCAACCCTGGCTTGCCGGCCGTACCGGCCCCGCTCCACTGCCGTGCTCCCCTCTCAGCACTGGATCGGACCTTGTCACCGAGGCGGCCGAATGCCACCGCATCACTATAGACCGCTTTTGATCATCGTGTTGGCGCGGGCGGATCCGCTTCCTGTTCCACGCACGCTTTGAGGCGGGTCAGTTGCTGGCGGGCGCCGCGCTCAAGCATCCAGCCCAAGGCTCGTTCCATGCGCGCAACCGTACTATCCAGCGCCTCCAAGTGCAAACCGTACGTCACATGCGTGGTGGGTCCCCGTGAAGTCAGCTGGTAGCGGATCTGCATGCGAAACCGGCGATGGGCGAGCGCCACGCCCAGCAAACCCGGGGGCGTACGCTCGGTGACTTCCCCCTCATAGGTCACCGTTCGGCCCATCTCGCGCATGCGCTGGCGAAACCGCGTCCCGATGTCCACCGGCGCTTCCGGCGAAAGGTACTCTGAATGTTCCAACCCGTGAACCCAGCGCTGCATCCGCTCAGGCTCTTCCAGCCAGGGGAAGATTTGTTCGGCGTTCGCCGTGATCTCGATATCGCAGGAAAATTCCACATCCGCTCCCTTGATGAAGCTCCGTCCCGAGCCGTGATCTACGTCGGCTGCCAACGCGTCGCCGAGCGCCCGAGCATCGCAAACAGTTCGGCATTGGCCGGCGCATACACCGCGCGCAGATGCGCGACGGTTGCCGCCGACACCGCCGGGCGATAGGGCCGCCGCCAACGCCGATCCACCGCGCGAATCCAGGGCCTGAGCGCCGGCAGGGCGTGGCCGAGCGAAAGTCCGAGGCGACTCGTGGCATGGGCGTTGATTCGCCGCGCCCGATCCGCAAAGGCATGGTCGGCATCGACAGCGAGAAACGTGCACATCTGCTGTAGCGTCGCCAGGGGATTGGCCTGCAAGTCATCCTCATAAAAGACGATACAGAGCTGTTCGGGCGAAAAATACCGCTGATACTCGCGCAAATGCCGGGCGTAAAACCCCTGATCCAGCACCCCATGCGGTTCGGCCAGCCCTGCCGCTTCCCCGACCAGCAACGCATCGAGGGAAATCGCGGGCGAAACCCGGCCGGTCTGGATCAGGTGCCGCGCCGCGGAGACGGCGCGCGTCACCGGATCGCGCAAGATACAGATCAGCTTCATGTCCGGATACATGGCATGGATGCGCGCAGCGATGCCGGGGGTGTGGCCTTCCGCCCCCGAATCCTCGCTCCACAGATAGTCCGGCGTCTTTTCCCCCACCCGGCACGCGCCGGTCGCGGGCGCGAACTGGCGCTCGTACCAGGTCTGCCCGCGGGCGAATCGGTCTGCCTTGTCAAAAAAATGCAGCTCTTCGGCCGGTAGGTGGATTTGTGGATGCTCGGCCAGATTGTGTGCCAGCCAGGTTGTGCCCGCTTTCTGGGCACCGATGATCAGGAAGGTCGGCCGAGACACTCAGTCGTCACCCTCGAAGATCCAGCTGTGAAGTTGCAACGCTTCGCCATCGCGCATAGCCATGTCAAAGGCCTCGAGGGCATCCTCGTCGGCGAGAAGCTCCTCGCGCTGGACCGGCGCCGGTTGGGACCATGAAACGACCGCCCAGCCTTCCGCTTCCAATCGCGCGGCCAGATGATCGGCGATTGCATCGTCGGAATCCCGCCGGATCCAGCAGTGCACATAGGCGCCGCCCACATGCGTGTGATTCAATCGTGAAGGTCGAACTTCGAATACCAGATAAAATACGGTCATGGTCACTTTCCCGCCAGCCGTGCGCAGTCAAATGCCATCACGGCACTTCAATCAGGAAGACATCGTGACGTAAAGCGATTGTTGCACTTCCGAGATGATAAAAAAATGCAGGTCCACCTGAACAGACCGGCGCGACGATTCGACATCCCCCAAGGATTGAACGACACTGCCGATGCCACATTGATGGGCCGTACCGGCCATCTGCTTCGGATGATCATCATGCTGAGTCACGCCGGTGGGATCCCCGCCTTGCCTATGTTGGACCAATCGAATCGTCCGCCTGCCTCGCGTTGGCCAGAAAGCGCGCCTGACTGGCAGCAGCGGTTCATGTTCCGGGCCGGAAGAGTCATCGCCCTGTTCATCCTCTGCCACGCGGCGTCGCTTGCGGCCTCGGTCATGGCCCCGCTCGATTCAATCGGATTGCAACCGCTCTGGAGCGCATCCGCCGTTCAGCAATTCTATGCCGAACGCGAGAATCGGCCGATCTGGTTCGATGCGGAAATGCCGCGCCCGGCCTTGTTCAGCCTGGTGCAGTTTCTCGAAACCCTGGGCGATCACGGCCTTGATCCTGACGACTATCATGCCACGGTGCTGCGGGAAGGGCTTGAATCGGCACCCAACATCCCGCTGCCCGAGCGGCTGCGCAATCAGCTGGAATGGTGGGCCACCGATGCGTTCTTCGCCTTGAGTGTTCACCTCGATACCGGACGTGCCTATCCGGGACGGCCCGGACTGGATGCCGTGCTGATGAACGCCCTGCCCCAGCTCTCCGTTCTGCTCGCGGTCGCGGTGGATCATGATCAGGTGGCGTCGCATCTGACGCCACGCCCGGCCGATCCGGCGATCTACGCCGGATTGCAGGCGGCGTTGGTGCGTCTCGAGGGCATGCCGGAGTTTCCCGTATTCCCCGTGGGGACGGCGTCGCTGCGGCCCGGTGAGCGTGACCCCCGTGTGGCGCAGCTGCGCGAGTGTGTCGCGGCATGGGAGCGATTCGCCCTTCCCGAGACGCCGACAGCGGAGATCTCGCCGGATGATCCGTTGATCTATGATTCCGGGTTGGTTCAGCGTGTGATGCGATTTCAAACGCATATGGGCCTGGAAGACGACGGCGTCGTGGGCCCGGCCACCCTGGCGATGCTCAATACCCCACGCACGCGCCGCCTCGATCAACTGAGGGCGAACCTGGAACGTCAACGCTGGCCGGTGCTCGAAGAGCATGGTCGGCTGATTCGGGTGAACATACCCGCTTTTACACTGGCCGCGCTGCACGATGGCCAGAAGGTCTGGCAAACGCGTGTGATCGTCGGCCGTCAATACCGGCCCACGCCGCTGTTGGAGGGGAAAATCAATACCGTGGTCTTCAATCCGACCTGGACCGTTCCCACGCGCCTGGTCAAGGAAGACTTGCTGCCCAAGATCATGGCTGACCCCAATTTTCTCGAAGATGAAGGCATGACGCTTTACCAACGTACGGCGGCCGGATCGATCCCCATCGATCGCACTGAACTGGAAGAGATGATCGCCACAGGCACCCGCCCGTCGGGCCTGGGCATCCGCCAGGCGCCCGGCAAACGCAATGCCTTAGGTCGCGTCAAGTTTCTGTTCCCGAACAACGAGCAGATCTATCTGCACGATACGCCATCCAGGCAGCTGTTCAATCGTGCGCGGCGAATGTTCAGTTCCGGTTGTATTCGCGTTGAAGATCCACTGGTTCTGGCCGAATTCGTAATGGGAGACGAGCCGGGATGGACACCGGAGCGGATGGAAGCGATCATCAGCGCTGGCAAGACTCGCGGCATTCGGGTCGAACCGGTAGCGATCCAGTTCGTGTACTGGACGGTCTGGGCGGATGCACAAGGTAACAACGTCCATTTCAGGGAAGATATTTACGATGAGGACGCTGCGCTGGCGCGTGATCTGGCGCGAACGCCGTGGGAAGAGGCAACATGACAGGGAACTATATTCGACAGATCGTTTGGCTGGCCGGTGTCATGGCCTGCTTGGTGACAGGTCCCGTTTCGGGAAGTATCCGGGAATCATCATTCGATGCCAGTCGGGCGCGTTTTACCGCGGCTTTCGGCGAAACTATCAATCCCTATAACGAACTGGCGACATTCGTGATGCCGGGACAGAGCGTTCCGATCGAGGTTGCCGGAACGGCGGCGGGGTTACGCTTGGCGGCATTGGCCGAAGGCGGTCGGCTTGATGCCGTCGAAACGCGATCCTGGGTTTGGAAGGCGCCAATAACGCCCGGGCTCTACCGGCTGCGCCTCAAGAGCCTCAATACCAACGATACGATGCAGTTCAATGTCTTTGTCATGCATCCCCGCAGCCGCGCCGCCAATGGCAGCCTGAACGGCTATCCCATCGGTCATTATCCGGAAACGCCCCTGAACAATCTGGACGTATACCGCCCGCCCAGAGGCTTTGTCGAAGTCACGCCAGACCTGGCCAATGTCCCCGTTTCACCGCATTTCCGGATTGGCCAGTTCTTGTGTAAGGAGGACGCGCGCGGACCGAAGTACATGGTCATGCGCAGCGCCCTGCCCCTTAAGCTTGAAGGGGTACTCGAGGAAGTAAACGCCAGCGGCGTGGCAGCGAACAGCTTCGAAGTGATGAGCGGATATCGTACTCCGGCCTACAATCGCCGAATCGGCAATGAAACCACATATAGCCGCCACTTGTGGGGCGATGCTGCTGATGTGTTTATCGACCGTGACGGTGACGGAGAAATGGATGATCTGAACCGGGATGGCCGGGTCGATATGGGCGATGCCCGGTGGCTGGTCGAACGGGTCGATGACCTCGAGTCAGCCCACACCCATCTGATCGGGGGCGTGGGTCAGTATAAGGCCAATTCGCATCATGGCCCCTTTGTCCATATCGACAGTCGCGGTTTCAAGGTTCGCTGGTAAGGCACGGCTACAGGCTCCTATGGAAAACTCCGAACACGAATCAACCGTCCCCTCGCGGGGTGACTCCACACTTCCGGAGCATCACCTCAAACTGCGAAATCTGTCGCGGGACGACTACGAAGACATCCAGTCCCTCATGGATCAGGTCTATGCCGACTTCGGAGGGGCATGGCCGCGTGACAAGTATTACTCGCAGATCGCGACGTTCCCCGAAGGTCAGATTTGCATCGAGGACAACGGTCGAGTGGTTGCTGCGGCGTTCTCGGTGATCGTGGATTACGACAAGTTCGGGGATCAGCACACCTACGATCAGATTACCGGCAATGCCTATCTCACCACTCACGATCCGGACGGCGACGTCCTGTATGGCGTGGACGTATTCGTCGATCCCCGTTTTCGGGATATGCGCCTGGGCCGGCGACTCTATCAGGCTCGCAAGGCGCTTTGCCGTCACCTGAACTTGCGGGCTATCGTGGCGGGAGGGCGAATTCCCGGCTACGCCGCGTACGCAGAACAGATGTCGCCACCCGAATACATTGAACGCGTTCAGCACCGCGAGCTCTACGACCCCATCCTCTCTTTTCAGCTTTCCAATGAATTTCAGGTCAAGCGGGTATTGCGCAACTACCTGCCCGAAGACGAAGCCTCTCGAGGGTATGCCACGCTGCTTGAGTGGACCAACATCTACTATGAGCCCAAACCGCAACCGGGATTCAATCAGCGCAAGGATCGCGTGCGTATCGGTGTGCTGCAGTGGCAAATGCGTTGGATCAACTCCGTCGAAGAACTGATCCAGCAGATGGAATTCTTCATCGACGCGCTGTCGGATTATCAATCGGATTTTGCGCTTTTCCCGGAGTTTTTCAACGCGCCGCTCATGGGGCTTGCACCGCCCGAGCCGCCCTTGTCCGGAATGCGTCATCTGGCGAGCTATACGGAGCAGCTGCGCGATGAAATCTCGCGCTTGGCGATGAGCTATAACATCAACATCATTGCGGGCAGCATGCCGCTTTATGAAGAAGGCATTTTGTACAACGTCGCCTATCTATGCCGGCGCGATGGCACGATCGATGCGCAGTACAAAGTCCACCCGACGCCCTATGAGCAGCGCGCGTGGGTGATGCGCGGTGGTGACCAATTGCGGGTCTTCGAAACCGATGCGGGGAAGATCGGCATACTGATCTGCTATGACGTGGAGTTCCCGGAACTCGCCAGGCTCTTGGCAGATCAGCAGATGCAAATCCTGTTCGTCCCGTTCTGGACCGACACCAAGAACGGATACCTCCGAGTCAAACGTTGCGCCCAGGCCCGCGCCATCGAAAACGAATGTTACGTGGCGATTGCCGGGAGCGTCGGCAACCTTCCCCAGGTGGATAATCTCGACATTCAATACGCCGAGTCCGCCATATTCTCACCGAGCGACTTTGCGTTCCCCCATGATGCCATCATGGCCGAAAGCACCCCGAACACTGAGATGGCGCTCATCGTCGATGTCGATCTGACCAAGCTGGAAACCTTGCGGTATGAGGGCTCGGTGCAGAACTATCGCGATAGAAAACGCCATCTCTATCGGATTGAATGGCTCGGCCGCCGCTGAGCGCTTGAGTCAGATTCCGCCTCGGATCACCGATTCGTATCGCGCGTCGACCGCTTCAGGATCGGACACTGAGTAGCCGAGGTCATGGATGATTCCGTCGGTCAAACCATAAATCCAGCTATGCACGGTCAAAGGCTGCTCACGCGCCCAGGCATCCTGAATCACCGTCGTCTGACACAGGTGTCGTGCCTGCTCGATGGCATTGAGCTCACAGAGACGATCGAACCGCGCTTTCTCATCGGGAATCGACATCAGTAGGTCGCTATGCTTGAGCTTCACATCATGGATGTGCCGGAGCCAGTTGTCGACTAATCCCAGCCTTAAATCTTCAAGGGCCGCCTTGACACCGCCGCAACCATAGTGCCCAACGATGAGCACGTCACGAACCTTCAGAACGTCCACCGCGAACTGAACCACCGCAAGGCAGTTCAAGTCGCCATGCGCCACAACGTTCGCCACGTTACGGTGCACAAAAACTTCACCGGGTTTCAGGCCCGTAATCTCGTTGGCGGGCACCCGTGAATCGGAACAGCCAATCCATAAGAATTCTGGCGTCTGAATCTGGGAGAGGCTCTCGAAAAATGCGGGATCGTGAGCCACGATATCGGCAGACCAGGCTTGGTTATTCTTGAATAGTCGAGAGACATTGCTCATGAACGCTGCCTTTCCTTGATGTTCCGTGGCCTAGAATAGCGCAAACTTGAATGTGCATTCTATGCAGCTGGCGCCCGGCAAAAAACAATCACCCAAAAAAAACCCCGGCCCATATGGGTCGGGGTTTTCTGATAGGAGCCTGGCAGTGACCTACTCTCACATGGGGAAACCCCACACTACCATCGGCGCTGAGCGGTTTCACTTCCGAGTTCGGAATGGGATCGGGTGGTTCACGCTCGCTATTGCCGCCAGGCAAACTGGCTACCCTTTCATTGAAAGGGCAAAAATCGGAATGTGACCACAGGATGTGTCATGAAAAAGACCGCTTGGGTGTTATATGGTCAAGCCTCACGGGTAATTAGTACCGGTTAGCTTCACACATTACTGCGCTTCCACACCCGGCCTATCAACGTCGTAGTCTCCGACGACCCTTCAGGGACCTTAAAGGCCCAGGGAAACCTTATCTTAGGGTGGGCTTCCCGCTTAGATGCTTTCAGCGGTTATCCCGTCCGTACATAGCTACCCGGCAGTGCCACTGGCGTGACAACCGGAACACCAGGGGTACGTCCACTCCGGTCCTCTCGTACTAGGAGCAGCTCCCTTCAAGTTTCCAACGCCCACGGCAGATAGGGACCGAACTGTCTCACGACGTTCTGAACCCAGCTCGCGTACCTCTTTAACCGGCGAACAGCCGGACCCTTGGGACCGACTACAGCCCCAGGATGAGATGAGCCGACATCGAGGTGCCAAACACTGCCGTCGATATGGACTCTTGGGCAGTATCAGCCTGTTATCCCCGGAGTACCTTTTATCCGTTGAGCGATGGCCCTTCCATACAGAACCACCGGATCACTAAGACCTGCTTTCGCACCTGCTCGACCTGTCCGTCTTGCAGTCAAGCACCCTTATGCCTTTGCACTCATTGCGCGATTTCCGACCGCGCTGAGGGTACCTTTGTGCTCCTCCGTTACTCTTTGGGAGGAGACCGCCCCAGTCAAACTACCCACCACACACTGTCCTCGACCCGGATAACGGGCCAGAGTTAGAACCCCGACGTAACCAGGGTGGTATTTCAAGGTTGACTCCACGGCAACTAGCGTCACCGCTTCATAGTCTCCCACCTATCCTACACAAATTACGTCAAAGTCCAGTGTGAAGCTATAGTAAAGGTTCACGGGGTCTTTCCGTCTAGCCGCGGGTACACTGCATCTTCACAGCGATTTCAATTTCACTGAGTCTCGGGTGGAGACAGCGTGGCCATCGTTACGCCATTCGTGCAGGTCGGAACTTACCCGACAAGGAATTTCGCTACCTTAGGACCGTTATAGTTACGG
>OBIC01000279.1_pt1 | contig 17172 bp, 11 predicted proteins | sample 1519831 | NCBI WGS metagenome assembly OBIC01 (sample SAMN03019805, study PRJEB22545) | beach sand metagenome | biome: beach; feature: sea beach; material: beach sand | place: USA: Municipal Pensacola Beach, FL | collected 2010-10-20 | depth 40-45 cm m | reverse complement strand
ATACTAATGTAAATTGACCCATATCATGAAAATAGAACAGCTTCTGAAACATCCATCCGTCTACATTACGGTAAACATCTGTGCGTAATGAGGCGACTTACTTTTTCATAAGACCAACCCGCACAGTTATACCTGTTTTGGTAACAACAAGCCGGCGCAAGACACGCGATTGACTGGTAGTGACGGCGCGAGCACGACTTATCTGGATTGATATTGAGTTCTGCGCTGAAATGCGTGCTGTCGCAGTATTTCCGCATGGCTTGGGCGCAGTGCTTGCGTCCCTGCGTCCAACCCGGTCGCAACAATTGCAAACGGCGCGCATTTTCCGCTTGAAATCGCCGCTGAATTACATGATTTAGCGAACGTGCTCGGCAACGGTTTAAGACATTAAATCCGGACGGGTTGATCGCTTCGGCGTGTCGGCCCTCACAGATTCCCGCCAACGAGGACCGCGATCATTCCTCTCGCTCGCCGGTCTAGCCGAAATGGCCATCCGCAACAGGGGGAGAGGGGAAGTTCATCGCGTTTTTTAACGGCTTTGCTGCTCTTGGGGGTTGCCCACCAGAACGGCAGAAAAGGGATTTGTGATGAAAGACTTGAAAAGCCCGGCAACGGACCCGGCGGAGAACACCAAAAACAACCACAAGCAAGCCACATCCGGCAACGGCAATGGGGGACGCTCGCTTGGCCCGGTATCGGACCTCGAGCGGCATCTACCGGTCGATTGGTGGGGCGATCTGTTCAACGCGCTTTATCTCAAGACGGATGGCGATATCGTCGAGAACGATATCAATACCACCCACGATATCGATCTTTTGATCGCCGCGGCGGGACTTATTTCCGATGACCGGATTCTTGATCTGTGCTGCGGGCAGGGCCGGCACAGCCTGGAGCTTGCGCGGCGCGGCTTCACCCATGTCACTGGCATCGACCGGTCGCGCTATCTTGTGCGGCTCGCACGCCGCCGCGCGGGGACAGGCGGCCTGCCCGTCACCTTCCGCGAGGGCGATGCCCGCAAGTTCCGCACCGGTGAAAGCGCCTTTGACTGCGTCATCATGATGGGGAATTCGTTCGGCTATTTCGACAATATCGAAGACGATATGCAGGTGCTTGAACGGGTCAAATACGCTTTGCGTTCGGACGGGTTGCTTGTCATGGACCTTGCCGACGGCGCATGGCTGCGTGACCATTACGAGCGGCGTTCGTGGGAATGGCTCGACCAGAATCAGCTCGTCTGCCGCGAACGCTCGCTTTCGTCTGATCGCGAACGGCTGATCAGCCGCGAGGTCGTGGTGGACGCGGAAAAGGGCGTCATCGCCGATCAATTCTATGCGGAGCGGCTTTATACCCGCGACACGATCCAGAACCTGCTCGACCGGGTCGGTTTCACCGATATGCGGGTGCATGGCCAGCCGGGCACCGCATCCTCGCGCAATCAGGATCTCGGCATGATGGCGCAACGCATCTTCCTGACCGCCCGCGCGCCCCATAAAACCGCCGCACCGCGCAAAAGCCGCGCTTTCTTTCCCAAAGTATCGGTTATCCTTGGCGATCCGCGCCTGCCCGACGATGTCAAGCTGAACGGGCAGTTCAATGCGGAGGATTTCGCCACCATTGACCGGCTCAAGACCGCCTTGTCCGAGCTTAAGGATTTCGAGTTTCGTTATCTCGATAATCACACGGCCTTGTTGCAGGATCTGCGCAAGGATCCGCCGGACTTCGTGCTCAATCTCTGCGATGAAGGTTTCGACAATGACGCCTTCAAGGAACTGCACGTTCCCGCCTATCTCGAGCTGCTCGACATTCCCTATAGCGGCGCGGCACCCGCCTGCCTCGGGCTGTGCTATGATAAAAGCCTGGTGCGCGCGATCGCGCGGGAGGTCGATGTGCCGGTACCGCTTGAAACCTATGTCGGCACCGACGACATGACCGCCACAATGCCCTCGATCTTCCCCGCCCTCATCAAACCCGCGCAGGGCGACAGCTCGATCGGCATCACCCAGAAGGCAGTGGTCACCACGCCGACGCAGGCGGTTGCCTATCTCAACGAGCTGCGCGAGCTTCTGCCGGGCCGCGCGGCGCTTGTGCAGGAATATCTGGGCGGCCCGGAATATTCGGTCGGGGTGATCGGCAATCCCGGCATCGGCTATCAGATCCTGCCGATCCTCGAGGTGGATTACAGCCGGCTGCCTGAAAATCTGCCGCCCATTCTGTCCTATGAATCGAAATGGCAACCCGATTCCCCCTATTGGTCACAGATTGCCTATCGGGAAGCCGAAATCGATGAGGCGCAGCAGCGCGCGCTGGCCGATTATTCGACGCGACTTTTCGAACGGCTTGCCTGCCGTGACTATGCGCGCTTTGACTTCCGCTGCAACGCGGAAGGCGAGGCGAAACTGCTGGAGGTCAATCCAAATCCAGGCTGGTGCTGGGACGGCAAGCTCAATCTGATGGCCGGTTTCGCCGGGCAGCGCTACGCCGACCTGCTGCGCCAGATTCTGGAAGCCGCGCAGGCACGGGTGGCGAGCACACAGCAGATCAGCGCGTCATCCCGGTCGCAACAGCAGGCAGCGGCAGGGGACTGACCACGGCCCTGCCCTGCCGCTCTTGCCATCCGCTTGCCGCCGGGCCTTAAATACCGGCGGCAAGCATATGATTGTCCCAATGGCGGGTCTCTGCCCCCGCGCGCGGAAGAAGCGGTTCGGTCTTGCCGCTTACCGCATGCATCCGCACAAGATCGCCCGCACCGCCCGCAACCAGAAACATACCCGCCGCAATGTCTGGCGCTATCGCGCAACCATCCGCCAATGTGATCGCGCGTAAAAATACGCCACGTTCGACATCCCAGAAGGTGACAAGATTGCCGCGCGGCGCGGACACGGCAAAAATCCGCCCTGCCCTGTCAAAACACACGCTGCCGCAATATTGCTTCATCCGCCGGCGCAGTTTTTCGGGTAAAGCGAGCAATTGCAGATCCGGGGCACCGGGCCGGTGGATCGCGACAAGCGGCACCGGGTCACCTTCGGGCCCTTCATATTGCATGGCGATGGCAACCACATCGCCACGCCCTACCGCCAGATGACGGATGCTGAGCTGGTGCAGTGCGGGCGGCAACTTCACCTCCTGCAGCAAGGCACCGTCGCGCATATCGAGATAGACCAGCGCGGGGCGCATGCTCGGCAGGTTCAGCTTGAGCCGCGGCAAATCCGGATGGGTCAGAATACCGCCATTGGCAACCGCAAGGACCGGCCGTTCCGAAAGCCGCACGATCTCATGCGGGCCGATGCCATGGGCCTGTAATTCGCCAATGCGGCGATAGGCATTGTCGGCCGCATAGACGCCGATCACCCCGCGCTCGCCGGCATAGTCATTTTCGGTGGCATAGAGTATGCGCCCATCGGCGCTGAACACCCCGTGACCATTGAAACGCCTGCCCGGCGCATTTGATATGTCGTCTAGCTGTCTACCGGTCGCCGCCGCGACAATGATCGCAAACCGGCCAGGGCGGCGCGCGAATTGGACGATTTCACCGGTATGGGGCCGGATGGTCGCGGCATGCCCGCGCGACGGCAAGGGCAAATCCCAGGCCACAGCGCCATCATCTGCCAGCGCGGCAAGCCCGAACCCGCCCGCTCCATCGCCATAGGCATTGAGATAAAGCGCACCGCTTTTGTGGCCATAGCCGCCCTCGCCCGGCGCCGCCAACGCAAACACCGGCCGCGCGGCATATCCCGCCAGCGCGCCAAGCAACAGATGCCGGCGGTCAATCCCCATCGAGCGCATTGAATCCGATCTGCAAATCAACGGCGCGGGCAAGCCGGCGTTCGACGATCTGACGCAACGCGGTAATCTGTGTGAGAAGCTTTTCGACCTTCTCACGCTCCGTCTTATCGCGCACCGCGCGCGGCAAAGGCAGGGCGATGGTGTCGGCCGTTTCCCGCGTCATCCTGAATGCCTTCCGCATCAGCGGATCAAGCGCCGGATCGACGCCGCGCTGTTCCACCAGATCGCCAATTCCGCGACCATCCTCTGTCCCCAGATAAATCTCCGCCAGCGCGGCCAGCGTAATCCTCATTGTCCGCAGTTCACGACCCGCGGGCGGCAGAAAGGCGAGCTGCGGATCGCGCAGCACCGGTTTCAGTTCGATATCGGCGATCGACTGCAACCCGGTATGCAGTGCCTTGAGGAAACTGAGCGTCACCTCCGCATGGCTGTCAAAATAGTCATTGTCCGGCCCCGGCGTCATCGCGACCCTGGCAAAGCCGTTCGCGCCATCGCGCCAATCCGACAGTAACCCGGCGGCGATTTCTTCAAGATTATCCGCGATGACGGGCAATAACAGGCAGCGATCCATGCGTGACTGTTCCGCCGCGTCCGGATGGAGAAGAAATGCCGCCGCTGGCAATCCCTGCGCCGCAACACTTGCAAAGCGGAAACGTTCGCGGGTTATGATCTGCCTATCAGCAGACGCCATGAGATCAGTGAGCGCCGCCGCGATCCTGCCCCGCCCTTGCGGCCAGAAATAAAAGCGCGCACCGCGCATCAAAAGCTCGACCGGGCCGAAGCGGATATGCGCAACGCCCGCCCACGCATCCGTTAACCCCTGATAAGCGGCGCGTGCATCGGCAAGCTTTTCCTCCGACCCCGCCCCACCGGCGCAATAGCCTTTTACGGTCGTCGCGAAAATTTCCGCCGCATCGGCAAGCGCCCCGTAACGCACGATCACATGATCTTCGATCAGCGCCTTGTTGATCGCGGCATAGTCAACAGACGGCATATCATCGCCGGCCCGTGCGGTAGTGCCAACAAGCAGGAGGCCAACAAGCAACAGGACGCATGAATGCAAATGGACGATCAAGCGCGCCGGGCGGCTCATATATACTCCTCCTGCACCGAGATCATTCTACGATCAAAGCGAATTAAGAAAGGCGATCAGCGCCTTACGTTCGGCAGTGCTCATCTCCACCACCTGTTGTTTGGCGGCTTCCCCCTCTCCCCCATGCCAGAGGATGGCTTCAAGCAGATTGCGCGCCCTTCCGTCATGCAATAAGTAGGTATGCCCACTGACATCCTTTGTATGGCCAATCCCCCACAGCGGCGGAGTACGCCACTCCCGGCCGGTGGCAACGCCCTCTGGCCGACCGTCGGCCAGCTCTTCCCCCATATCATGGAGCAATAAATCCGTATAAGGCCAGATTAGCTGAAACGATTGTTCAGGACCAAGCGAATCCCGCCGCGTTACAAATTTCGGGGTATGGCACGCGATGCAACCGCTCTCGTAAAAAAGCCGCTTGCCTTCAAGCACCTGCGGATCATCGATAGTTCGCCGCGCCGGCACACCGAGATTGCGGCTGTAGAAAATAACCTGATCGAACATCTCGGCCGGTGCCTCGACCGTATCGGTATCGTCCGCACCGCCATGGGGGGCCGCACGGCAATCTGCGAGCGCGGGCATGCAATCGCCATAGGGGGCAGGATATAGCGGGGTTGAAATTCCGATATCGCCGGCAAATGCACCGGCCGATTGCTGCGCCACCGAGGGTTGTCCCGCCTTCCAGCCAAACCGGCCAAGCGTCACCGCTTCCGTTTCATCGCTCCACACCCGGTTCGGACGGCCCGACACCCCGTCGCCATCCCGATCATCGGGATCAGCATTGGCAAGAATCGCCTCCTCCGGGATCGCTTCAAGCAAGCCAAGCCCCAGCATGGGCGGTGCGACCCGTGGCGACAGCATGACATCGGGATGCATCGGCCCGTATTTCAGATTGGCCACGCCATAATCCGGCTTGCGCAATGTCACAACAGTGCCGTCAGCCAGGGTGACGGGCAAGGGGGTATAGGCAATCGTCATCTCGCCTTCCGCCTCGATCCCCTGTATTGCGAAATTCTGCAACTGCCCGCCATAGGTGGGCTCGGGGATAACCGCGACGCGCCGCTCTGCAAGCAGCTGCTTTTCAGCATCGGTCCGGGGCGGCACGGAAAGCCGCAGGAACATGGATTCGGCAACCTCGCCCGGTTCAGGCGGATGCCCGCGCCCATCCTTCAGATGGCAACGCTGACAGGAGCGGGCATTGAACAGCGGCCCCAGCCCGTCCGATGCGGTCGTGGAGCTGGGCGAGGATACCCAGAGTTTCTTGAAAATGCCGTTACCGACCTTGAAAGTCAGCTCACGCTCGAACGACATATTGGCCGAGGAATGGGAAAATATGTCGCGGTTGACCGGTTTGAAGACCGTCGCCGCACCGGCGGGGCGCAATTCGAACTTTTCAGGCTTTGTAAAATCGCCCGTCGGCCGGATCACATCGGCGATGCGCTGCCGCGCGGCCTCGTCTGTTTGCTGTTGCCCGGCGATTGCGGGACTAACTTCACCAGAAGAAAGCGCCGCCAGCAGAATGAACAGACCAGATAGGTTGCGGGCGCGGAGCCGGGCTTTGTGCATCGCTGCTTGATCCTCAATTTAATACAGGCGGCGCGACCGGCCATGCCGCACCGCCTGCCTGTCGTCTGTTACTGGAAGACGGCCTCGGGATTATCGAGGCTGTCGGACCCTTCGAATGCGATCGGCTGCAGGTCGAGGGTGCTGACCAGCTTTTCGATGGTCCGCGTCTGGGTTGTCAGGGCGTCCACCACTTTCTGCACGGTGGCATTGCCTTGCGCATTCTCCGCACCGATCATCTGGTCGTAATGCTCGACCGTTTCGGCGCGTTTCTTGAGCGCTGCCATGGCCGCCTCGGTTGCACGCAGATCCTTGAGCATCCGCTCATTGAGGCCGGGATCTTTCTGTGCAACCAGGTCGGCAAGCGCCGCACCACTGAGCTTGCTGCCATCGGGGCGGGTATAGCTGCCGGTATAGACATTCAGCATACCGATGACATCGTAATAGTGACTATTGTGGGTATTGTCTGAGAAGCAGTCATGCTCTTCTTCGGGATCGTGCAGCATGAGGCCAAGCTTGATCCGCTCGCCCGCAAGCTCCCCATAGGACAGGCTGCCAAGCCCGGTCAGAATCCGGGCCAGCGCCTGATCGGCCGGAACAGCCATCAGATCCTGCCGCGCCGCGCCCTTGGGCGCCCATTGCATGGCCATCCAGACAAGATCATCGACCAGCAGTTCGGTCGCCGCGTCGAGATAGGCCGCGCGCCGATCGCAATTGCCATTGGTGCAGGCATCGCCCTTCGCATAATCGGTCCAGGGGCGGTTGCCCGCGCCGGGGCCGGTGCCGTTCAGGTCCTGCCCCCACAGCAGGAATTCAATCGCGTGATAACCGGTTGCGACATTCGCCTCGACCCCGCCGATTTCATGCAGGCTGTCGGCCAGCAGGGCCTTGGTCAGTTTCGCCGTATCGACGGTCTTGCCACCAATGCTGATTTGGGGATTGGCAATCACATTGGCCGCGTAGACCGGATTGCCGTCGGAGCTGTTGCCATAAGCCGGGGCGACATAATCGATCAGCCCTTCATCGAGCGGCCAGGCATTCACCTTTCCTTCCCAGTCATCGACAATGGCATTGCCGAACCGGAAAACCTCGGTCTGCATATAAGGTACCCGCGCCGCGAGCCAGGCTTGCCGCGCCGCCGCCATCTGCGCCGCCGAAGGCGTGGCGATCAGGGTATCGACCGCCTTTTGCAGATCGCGCGCCAACGCCACCGAATCCGTATAGCCCGCATGGGCAATATCCGCATAGGTCGCAATAATCGCCTGTTTGTCGGGTCCGCCTTGTGCGGAGGCCGCCTGGGCAAGGCCGGCTGACACCAGCAAGCCCCCCGCCGCGACCAATGTAGTTGTCCAGGATCTCAGGCCGGAATTCATGGCCGCCCCTCCTTTTTGCATATGAGTTGTAAAAGCACTCGCACCCCTGTCAAAGCGCGCGTAATGTCGCAGTCATATTGCAAATGAGAACGATTATCAATATTAATATGGCCTTGGACGGGCATTCACTTGCCCGGCCGGCTCCCACGCTTCCCCCGATTTGCAATTTACTTTGCTTGACTCTTGCTGTGAGGCCGATCCATATTAGAACAAATAGTGAACAAACGCATTGGAATAGAGAACAGAAAGCCTGTATCAGCCATGCCCGCGCATTCCATCCTCCCGCTGCCCCGCCCGGTTCGGACACCTGAAAACGCAGCCGATAGCGCCTCGGGCAGCGGTTTTTCGACCGGTTGCACAGCCCTTGATGCGCACCTGCCGGGCGGGCGGCTGGAACTGGGCGCGCTACATGAAATACAGGGGGCAAGCTATCGCGACCGCGCCGCCGCACTTGGCGTAATGCTTGCCCTGATCGCGCGGCGGCTGCACACAAAACCGGGCCCGGTTATCTGGTGTGAGATGGCGGGGCAGGATCCGCTGCCGCTGCATGCGCCCGGTCTTGTCGGCGCGGGCATCGATCCCGCGATCATCACCCGGCTGAAACTTCGCCATGAGCGCGATTTCCTCTGGGCGATGGAAGAAGCCTTTGATTGCAGCGCGGTCGCCATCGTCGCCGGCACGCTGCAGAGCGAACGGCTATATGATTTCACGGCAAGCCGGCGACTTGCCCTGCGGGCGCGCAAAAGCGGGGTCAGCGGCTTTCTGCTGCGCCCGCATGGAGCCGCCGGAACAAGCGCCGCCGCCACCCGCTGGCAGGTCGCCAGCCGCCCGAGCCCCGACACCCACCCTTCTTATGTTTCCTATGCCGGCTTGCGGCAGCCCCTCGGCCCGCCGCGATGGCAGCTCGATATCAGCAGAAGCCGGGGTGCAAAACCCGGCACGGTAAACGCAATCTGGAACCATGCGGCGTTATCTTTCGATCTGGATTCCCGACTGGTCGATCAGTCGGCATTACCAGCAGACCAGCCCGCGGACGCCGAATGGCGCTCCGTCATCTGACGATCCCGGCAACCATCCATTCGCGCTCGTCACCCCGGCGCAGGGCGGGATTCGCATCATGGCCGCAAACCGCGCCGCACGCCGCGCCGGCATCCTGATCGATCAGACGCTTGCCGACGCCCGGGCGCTTTGCCCTGTGCTGAAGATCGCCGATCACGACCCGGCTGCCGATCAGGCCGCGCTTGAGCGGCTGGCGCTCTGGTGCATCCGCTACACCCCCTGGGTCGCAAGCCAGCCGCCGGACGGGCTGTGCCTTGACATGACCGGCGGTGCGCATCTTTTCGGCGGCGAGGCGGCACTGACGCAAACGCTGCAGGATCAACTTGCCCGGATGGGACTGGCGAGCCGTATCGCCATCGCCAAAACCATCGGCGCGGCCTGGGCGCTGGCCCGGCATGGCACAGACAGCATCACCATCGCCCCGGATGGACAAACCGCCACCGCCCTTGCCCCGCTGCCTGTCAACGCCTTGCGCATCACCATGCAGCAGGCAGAAAGGCTTGAACAAGTCGGCCTTAAAACCATCGGCGCATTGCTTGGCAAACCGCGCGCGCCACTTGCCGCACGCTATGGCATGACGCTCGTGAACCGTCTCGATCAGGCGCTTGGCCAGAAAGGGGAAACGCTTTCCCCGATTACCGCACCGCCTGATTACCGCACCTATCTGCAGTTTCCCGAACCGCTGCTGCTGCTCGATCAGATCCGGCAGGCGCTGGCACGGCTCGCGCAACCGCTTTGCGATACCCTGCGCACAGACGGGATCGGCGCACGCGCCTTTACCCTGTCGCTTTATCGGGTGGACGGACATGTCAGAACTATTCCGCTGCGCACCGGAAGTTTATGTCGTGATACGGATCATCTTTGCCGGCTGTTCGCGGAAGCATTGAACCGGCTGCAGGAAGATTACGATGCGGGCTTCGGGATCGAACATATCGTCCTCAACGCCTTTGCCACCGAAACCGCCCGGCATCGCCAGCCCCGGCTTGATGACGGCCCGGCCACAGAGGATGCGGCGGCATTCAGGCTGCTGCTCGATCGGTATGGCAATCGGCTGGGGTTTGAAAATATCCACCGACCGCTGCCGCAACACAGCCACATCCCTGAACGCGCCGAACAATGGCGCCCCCTGTCATATGCGGGTGGCAAGACCGAATGCTGGCGTGACTTTGTGCAGCATCTGCAGGGCGGGGATTTTCCCGGCCGCCCCATTATCCTGCTGCCCCGACCCGAACCTGTTGCCGCCATTGCCGCCGTGCCCGATGGCCCACCCCTGCGCTTTGAATGGCGACGGCTTGAACACCGGGTACATAAAGCCGAAGGGCCCGAACGGATCGCCCCGGAATGGTGGGGCCGCCCGCGCGCCCAGGCCGCCCTGACGCGGGATTATTTCCGGATCGAGGATGTGCAGGGCTATCGCTTCTGGCTGTTCCGGCTCGGGCTTTACGAACGCGGGGAGAACCCGCGCTGGTTTCTGCACGGTATTTTCTCATGACAAGGCAAGAGATATCCCCCGCCGAAGCGGAATTCGTCGAACTTGCGGTTTGCAGTAATTTCAGCTTTCTGCGCGGCGCCTCGCATCCCGAGGAGCTGATCGTCCAGGCCAAAAGGCTTGGCTACCGCACGATCGCGCTGGCCGACCGTAACAGCGCCGCAGGACTTGTGCGCGCGCATGTCGCCGCCCGGCGCGAGGGGGTCCGCCTTCTTCCCGGGGTGCGGCTGGTACTTGCCAACGGCTTTACCTGCCTCTGCTTCCCACAAAACCGCGCCGCCTATGGCAGATTGACGCAATTGCTGAGCTGTGGCAATCGCCGCGCCGAAAAGGGCGACTGCATACTTTATCCCGATGATCTTGCCGCCCTTTCGCCCCTTAACCCCCCAGCCCATGACCAGATTTTTATCGCCCTGCCCCCTGCCGTGCCGGATGCGGCATTCGAACACGAGCTGAAAACGCTTGCGCGCCGTTTTCCCGGCCATGTCTATCTGGCCATCACCCGGCTTTATCAGGGTAATGATGAGCGGCGCATGGCAAAACTTTCCGCGCTTTCCGCCGCTTGCGACACCCCGCTTGTCGCAAGCAACGATGTGCATTTCCACAGTCCCGAACGCCGCCCGCTACAGGATGTGCTGAGCTGTATCGCGATGCGCTGCACAATTGCGGAGGCGGGGTTGCGGCTTGCCGCGAATGCGGAACGCCATCTCAAACCACCCGCTGAAATCCATCGTATATTCGCCGGGTTCGAGCATGCAGTTACGCGCACGGGGGAGATTGCCGCGCGCTGTCACTTCAGCCTTGATGAACTTGCCTATGAATATCCCGACGAGCCGAGCGGGGAAAGCGCCACCCCGCAGGCCGAGCTTGAGCGGTTGAGCTGGATCGGCGCAGCGCAGAAATGGCCCGCGGGCATCCCCCATAAGGTACGCCAGACCCTTGCGCATGAGCTGCGACTGATCGGTGAGCTTGATTACGCCCCCTATTTTCTGACGGTGAACGATATTGTGCACTTTGCGCGCGGCCGGGGGATTTTATGTCAGGGGCGCGGCTCGGCGGCCAATTCTGCCGTTTGCTATTGCCTTGGTATTACCGCTGTTGATCCGACCAAAATCGATTTGCTGTTCGAACGGTTCATTTCCGCCGAACGCAACGAACCGCCCGATATCGATGTGGATTTCGAACATGAGCGCCGCGAAGAGGTGATCCAGTATATCTATGCCAAATATGGCCGCCACCGGGCGGGCATTGCCGCAACCGTCATCACCTATCGCACGCGTAGCGCGGTCCGCGATGTCGGCAAGGTGATGGGATTGTCACAAGATACGCTGAGCGCGCTGGCAGGCGGTGTGTGGGGCCGCTCCTCACGCGGCATCGATAACGACCGGCTGCGCGAACTCGGCCTTGATCCGCGCGATGTCACGCTGCGCCAGACGCTGCTGCTTGTCAGTGAGCTGATTGGTTTTCCACGCCATCTGTCGCAACATGTCGGTGGCTTTGTGATCACCCGCGGGCCGCTTGACGCGGTGGTGCCGATCGCCAATGCCGCGATGCCGGACCGCACCTATATTGAATGGGACAAGGACGATCTTGACGCGCTCAATATTCTCAAGATCGATATTCTGGCGCTTGGCATGCTGAGCTGTATCCGCAGGGCCTTCAGCCTGATTGCCGCCCATTATGGCAGACCCCTGACGCTTGCCACCGTCCCCACAGAAGATCCGCGGGTTTACGATATGATCTGCAAGGCCGATACGATCGGCGTTTTCCAGATCGAAAGCCGCGCGCAAATGTCCATGCTGCCGCGCCTGAAGCCGAGGAATTTCTATGACCTGGTGATCGAGATCGCGATTGTCCGTCCCGGCCCGATCCAGGGGGACATGGTGCATCCCTATCTGCGGCGGCGCGCAAGAAGCGAGCCGGTCACATTCCCCTCCGAGGAATTACGCAATGTGCTTGGCAAGACATTGGGGGTGCCGCTGTTTCAGGAACAGGCCATGAAGATCGCCATCGTCGCGGCGGGCTTTACCCCGGGGGAGGCGGACCGGCTGCGCAAGGCGATGGCGACCTTCAAGCGCACGGGACAGATTGGCGATTTCCGGACGAAATTCATCACCGGCATGATAGAAAATGGCTATCAGCGGGACTTCGCCGAACGCTGCTTCCGGCAGATCGAGGGATTTTCGGATTACGGCTTTCCCGAAAGCCATTCCGCAAGCTTTGCCTTGCTGGCCTATGTATCAAGCTGGCTGAAATGTTTCTATCCGGATGCTTTTGCCTGCGCCCTGCTCAATTCGCAGCCGATGGGATTTTATTCCGCCTCCTCGATCATTCGCGACTTTCGCGATCATGGCGGCATCGCGCACCCCCCCGATATCAATTTTTCGGACTGGGATAACAGTTTGACGAAAGATACGAACCAGCCGCATCCCACAGCCGAAAGGGGCGGGGGGTATGCGCTACGGCTCGGCTTTCGCCAGATTTCGGGGTTTCGGGAAGAGGAGGCGCAGCGTATCTGCGCGGTGCGCGGCAAGGGCTTTGACAGCGTACGGGATTTTTACTTTCGCACGGGTTTTGCCGTCGCCACCCTCGAACGGCTGGCGGCGGCCGATGCCTTCCGATCCATCGGGCTTGACCGGCGCGATGCGCTATGGGCGGTTCAGGGGCTTGGCGCACCCACGGGGGAACGCAGCGCTATCGAGGATTTGCCGCTTTATGCGCATGCGATGGATGCGCAATCAGGCGGGCTTCAGAAAGAAGCCGAGATCGCCCTGCCGCCCATGAGCCTTGGCGAGCATGTGGTGCAGGATTATCGCAGCCTGCGTCTGTCGCTGAAAGCGCATCCGGTCGGCCTGTTGCGGAACGAGCTGACAGCGCGCGGCATGGTAACTGCCCGTCAGCTGGCGGATTATCCGGCCGATCGCATGGTCGCGATTGCCGGGCTTGTCCTGGTGCGGCAACGACCGGGCACCGCAAGCGGCGTTATCTTTGCAACGCTTGAGGATGAAACCGGCATCGCCAATGTGATCATCTGGCCCAAACTGTTCGAACAGAATCGCAAAACGGTGATCGGTGCGCGTTTTCTCGGGGTGCGCGGCGTTTTGCAAAGAGCAGAATCTGTCATTCATATCATCGCGCGGACACTAACTGATCTGACGCCCGAGCTTGACAGCCTGACCGCACCGGCAAACACACCCGGAAAGAACACAACCCGTAATGTCCTGCCCAAGGGCCGCAACTTTCATTGAATGCCCGCACAGAACGGGAAGGGCCTAGCCTAATGGCGCGGTTTCCGGGCGATCGCCGGCGATTTCCTGCGCTGCCATAATGTCCTGCGCCGCCACAGGGGCGATGATCGGAGGGATGACCGGGGCACTGTCTGCCACCGGCACAGGATCCGCGCCCTGCACCGGCCATTTAACCGGGCTGACCCGGCGTTTGCGCGGTGCCGAAAAAGCGGCAGCAATCTGCCGGGCGGCGAGTGGTTTCCAAGCGTACATGCGAAAGCCCCGAACCAGAATTTCCATCTGAATGCAATCATAACTGCAAGTCAGTGTCAATTGCATAAATCGGGTTGCGGCAAGGCAGGACCGCCCCTCACATGGCGTGTACGCCACGCTCTGCAAAACCTTGACAGCCAGGGAGGAGCAGCCCACCCTAAACGCCGAGGAAAACTCGTATAAGAAATAAATAGCGCGCAGAATAGAGGGACAGGAAAATGACGCAGGCAATTCGGATCGACGAGGAAACGGGCCTTAAGGTTTTTAATACGCGCGCCGCAAAGGCGTCGGAAAAAATCGCGGGTAAAGGCTATTCGATCATCTCCGACGATGCGTTGAAAACCCTGCCCGAACCGCCCGCAGGGGCCGTGTTCAACGCACAAGAACAGGCAAAATACCGCGCCTACAAGGAAGAGCGGCGGGGCGCGGCCGACTATATGTCGATGGAAGGTGAATTTTCGCGCTATCTTGAAGATGTCTATTCAGGCCCGCGGATCGAACGCGAGGCGCTGACCGACGAATGTGAGATTCTCATCATCGGTGCGGGGTTTGCCGGGCTTTTGCTGTGGCACAAGCTCAAAAGCGCGGGCTTCACCGATATTCGCTTTTGCGAGAAAGGCGGCGATGTCGGCGGCACCTGGTACTGGAACCGCTATCCCGGCGTGGCCTGCGATGTGGAATCCTATTCCTATCTGCCACTGCTTGACGAGATGGGCTATGTCCCCTCGATGAAATTCGCCTCCGGGTTCGAGATCCTCGAATATTGCCAGTCGATGGCCCAGGATACGGGTTTTTACGATCATTGCCTGTTCCATACGACCGTCGAAGAAACTGAGTGGGACGAGGCGGCGGGCCGCTGGACCGTGCGCACGGACCGGGGCGATGCGATGCGCGCGCGCTTTGTCATCCTCGCCAACGGTATCCTCACCACGCCAAAGCTTGCGCGGATCAAGGGGATGGAAAGCTTTGAGGGCGAATCCTTCCACACATCGCGCTGGAACTATGACATTGAGCTTGAAAACAAGCGCGTCGGCATCATCGGCACCGGCGCAACGGCGGTACAGGTCATCCCCGAAATCGCCAAGGTGGTGAAGGAGCTCTATGTTTTCCAGCGCACCCCCTCAACCATCGATGTGCGCGATCAGCGCGAAACGACGCAGGAGGAGCGTGAAGCCTGGGCACATGAGCCGGGCTGGGCCCGCGCGCGGCGCGCCCGGTTTGACCGGATTTCCGAAGGCCGCACCGCGATCAAGGCGAATGACGATTATCTGTCGGGCAAAGTCAGCCACTTCAAGGAACGCAAGGAACATGCGACCAAGCTCAGCATGGAAGAGCTTGTTCAGAAGCAGCTTGAAACGAATTTCCGGATCATGGAACAAATCCGCGCCCGGGTCGATGCGATCGTCGAAGATCCCAAGACAGCGGCCGCGCTCAAACCCTATTATCCCTATGGCTGCAAACGCCCGACCTTCCATGATGAGTTTTTGCCGACCTTCAACAAGCCGCATGTGACCCTGGTCGATACCGCCCCCACCGGCGTCAGCGAAATCAATGCGCGCGGGGTGGTGCATGACGGCAAGGAATATCCCCTCGATGTGCTGATCTATGCGACCGGATTTGAATGGATGGCGACCGCCTCTTTCAACATGATCACCGGGCGCGAGGGCATCACGCTCAAGGAAAAATGGCAGAAGGAAGGGGTCAAAACCTTCCTTGGCCTGCACAGCCACGGCTTCCCGAACCTTCTCATCGTTTCCGGGCCGCAAGGCGGGGGCGGCAGTTTCAACTTCACCACCGCGATCGAGGTGCATGCGGATTATGTGGTGTGGTTGATGAAAACCATGCGCGAACGCGGCGCTAAGACCGTCGATGTCAAGAAGGAGCCAGAGCTTGCCTATGCGGAACATTGCCGCGAGGCGGATATCCGCACCCAGCCGCTGCGCGACTGCATCTCCTACTATAATGGCGAAGGCAATGCGGATGCGGGCAGCCTCGCCTATTATGGCGGTAGCCAGTGGCACAAGATCGCCGCCAAGGCGCAAGGATCGCTCGACCCTTATATTTTTGACAATGCCGAAAGCTGAACATTAGCTGACAGCAATCGGGCACACCGGTACATGAGGCCGGTGTGCCAAAACATATCGGGTGAATTCTGACGCGGCGACAGGCCCGATGACATGCGGTCTGGCGCTACCTAGTCGTCGCCGACAATATTAGTTCGGCCTTGATGCGGATTATGCGGTGGCGATTGCGCCGCGTGGAATGCGACATAAAAACGTACCGGACCTTGCGGCACCACCATATGCTCTTCTTCGGGTCGCACCAGACCAGGCTGTTCGGGGGTCAGAATCTGTTCCTCGCGAGCGGCAGTTCGGCGATATAATAACTTTCCCTGAACGACATGGATAAGCGCCCAGACACCTGGCTTCGTGCTATGCGCGCGCCGCAATCCATCTGGCATCGACGTCTCATCGAATTCCGCTGTTCGCTTATATTCTGTAACGTTGTTTGGTAACTTGTCGTCACGCATCCTGCCTCCGATGGGCGCTACCGCCCGATCACACAAGCTGATCAGCCGCCGTCAGCTTATCAGCAAAGCCATGATTGACATCGCGGTGATTTGCCTCATCCGCCCGGATGGCGATCACCACATCGCGCAAATCCGCGTCGTCGGGCATCTGCCAATAGTCGCGGGCAATCTTTGGCGCCGCGATATTCGGATGCACGCCCGCCTCGATCTCATGAAGATATTCTGTATAGCTGACGATTGCCTCCTCCTCAAAATATCCCACGACCCGGTGCGCCGTACGCGCAGAGATCAGATAAAGAAGGAAAAAGGCATTATAGAAAACCCCCTGCACCACCAGGACGAGCACACGCTCGAACTTGGTTGGCTGAGCGATTTCAATGAACGTCATCAGATGCATGCGCTCATTCTCCGCCTCATCCATCAATGTGCGGATCCAGCCGTGATCGTCACGCATATGACGAAGGCATTTGAGATGGTTCAAGGTCGCGCCAACCATCCCCGGCACCGCGGCAACCGTTTCCAGGACAACGGCACGGTGACCGTAGCGCCCCGCAAAGAAAACGTCCGCAAAGAAGCGCAAGGATTTTACAACACCAAAAGCAAACCGTTCAGCCACCCCTTTGGGCGTATGATGCAGGTTCAGGCTGATGTCGGCTTTTTCTTCCATCAAGAACCTTAATCCGGCTGTTTCGCCCTTTCTTCTCCAGAGGATGGCGCCGCGGTGCGCAAATAGCGCCCGCCGGGTTTCAGCAAAATGCCGTTTGAAGGATGCGGCGCATTTCGAC
>OBIC01000278.1_pt1 | contig 17197 bp, 15 predicted proteins | sample 1519831 | NCBI WGS metagenome assembly OBIC01 (sample SAMN03019805, study PRJEB22545) | beach sand metagenome | biome: beach; feature: sea beach; material: beach sand | place: USA: Municipal Pensacola Beach, FL | collected 2010-10-20 | depth 40-45 cm m | reverse complement strand
TGCGCCTGTTGCGCCGCATCGTGACTGGAGTTCAGACGTGTGCTCTTCCGATCTATGCGGCGCAACCGGCGCACCTTGCGACAATTTCGCGGCCACCGCCCGCAATGTATCAGGCAATGCGAGTGCCTGGCGCCGCTCCTGCGCCGTCAGATAAAGATTGCGCGACGACAATGCCAGCCCATCGGGCTCGCGCATTGTAGGCACCCCGACAATCTCAACCGGAATATCGAGATCGCGCACCATGCGCTTGATGGTCTGGAGTTGCTGATAATCCTTTTCGCCGAAAAAAGCCGCGTCGGGCATGACCTGCATCAGCAACTTGGTGACAACCGTCGTGACACCCTGGAAATGGGTTGGCCGCGCACCGCCGCACAGCCCCTCGGTGATCCCTGACACATTGACGACAGTTGTCGCATCTGCGGGATACATCTCATCAACGGTCGGCAGATAAACCAGCTGCGCCCCGGCCTGAGCCAGTTTCGACAGGTCTGCGGCCTCATCGCGGGGATAGGCGTCAAAATCCTCCCCCGGACCGAATTGCGTGGGATTGACAAAAATCGACACCACGACCACGTCGCAATGTGACAATGCAGCGGCCACAAGCGACAGATGCCCCTCATGCAATGCGCCCATGGTGGGCACAAAACCGATACGCCTGCCGTCCTGCCGTTGTTCGGCAACCCAAGCCCGCAGCGCCGCGATTGTCCGTACAGTGTCAATCATGTCTTGGTGCTGAAATCCACGAATCGGCAATCAAAAATCAGACACGGGGCGAACGGTGCTCGCGCCGCAACGCGACAAATGGCGACACACAACAGGTCACTGCTATCGCGCAATCTCACGCTGCCGGTTCAGTTTGAATAGATTGTGATGGCCGGGGAAACTGCGCTGGCGCACCGCATCCGCATAAGCATTGACGGCCGCCCGGGTTTCGCCGGCCACATCGCCGAAACGTTCCACGAATTTGGGTACCTTGTCGCCAAACACGCCGATCATATCCTCGGTCACCAGGATCTGACCGTCACAGGCTTCCGACGCACCGATCCCGATGGTGGGAATATCGATCGTCTCGGTAATGCTGCGGGCAATATCCTCGATCACGCCCTCGACCACGATGGCAAAGGCACCCGCTTCGGCGATGGCAACGGCATCATCCAGGATCGTCTGCGCCTCGGTATCGCTGCGGCCGCGGGCGCGATATCCGCCGAGCGTATTCACCGATTGCGGCTTCAGACCGATATGGCCCATCACCGGAATCCCGCGCGAGACGAGGAAACCTATCGTTTCCGCCATTTCGCGGCCGCCTTCGATCTTTACGCCTGAACAGCCGGTTTCACGCATCACCCGCGCGGCATTGCGAAACGCAACCTCGCGGGATTCTTCTGTCGTCCCGAAGGGCATGTCGACGATGACACAGGCGCGTTCGGATCCGCGCATCACCGCCTTGCCATGATTGATCATCATATCGAGGCTGACACCGAGCGTGCTGTCCATGCCATACAGCACCATCCCGAGGGAATCGCCCACCAGCATCAGATCCACAACCTCATCCAGCATACGGGCCATCGGCGCCGAATATGCCGTCAGACAAACCAAGGGTGTTCCTCCCTTACGCGAACGGATCGCGGGGGCTGAAACTCGGCAAATGGTGGCAGGTTTGCTCATCGCGCCACTCTCCCCATGCATGCTTCCGGGTTTTTCCGGTATTGGCCCTGCTCCCGGCCACTGCGCCGGGGCGGCTCTTATAGTCGTTTTTTATACGGAACACTAATGTTATTCCGTATTTCCATTATATTTGCTTCGCTTGACTGTCATAAAACACAATCTTGAAACCCGGCGCCAGCCAAATTTTCTCTGCATCGGGCGAAAAAAACGCCGCACATCTACTGAAAACAGTGTCAATAATCGCAGAATTTCGCACATTAACGCGGGTGAGGGATTTGATTCGGCGCTGGTATATGCTATCGGCTACTGCCATAGTAAAAAGGTGGGGATAACACCCACTGAAATAAAGGGTGGAAAGCAAAGCAGGGGCCACATCAGATCGCGACCTTTCCGGACAGGCTTGCCAGAAAGGCCGGAATGTCCAGATCAATCAGCAGACGTTTCTTGCCCACAACCGCATCAGCGGGGCACCGGCGACGGTGTACTAAAACAAAGGCAGGAAAGCTTCGTATGCGTACTGGCCTCAAAAACCCGCGCTTTCCGAGTTAGTCGGGTCCGCTAAGGCTCCGTCGATGGGGTAGCCAGAATTCCAGCCGCATTTGCGGCAGAGAGACGATGAGGAAGTGTAATGGTAGCGAAGGTCGAGGCAATAGTATTTCGGTTTCGGTTTCTGATCTTGGCCGCTTTGATGGCTTTCACGGTCGTCATGGGCGTGTTTGCGTTGCAGCTTCGCCTCGATGCGGGTTTTGAGAAGCAGCTGCCCAAGGGGCACGAATATATCGAGACCTTCTTCGAATATCAGGATCAGCAAGGTGGATCCAATTCGATCATCATTGTGCTGCGAGCCAATGAGGGGAATATCTGGAACCCGAAATTCATGGCAAAGCTGAATGCGGTAACCCAGGATGTGTTCTTCCTGCCCGGTGTCGCGCGCAGCACGGTGACATCCTTGTGGACGCCGAATACGCGCTATCTGGAGGTGACCGAAGACGGGTTCATCGCTGGCGACGTGATACCGGGTACGATTACCGCCGGGAACATGACGCAAGAGGATATCCCGCTTGTTCAGAACAATGTGATCCGCGGCGGCTTTGTCGGTCGGCTTGTCGCCAATGATTTTTCCGCTGCGATGGTGCGGGCCGAACTGCAGGAGATCAACCCCAAGACCCGCGAAAAGCTCGATTATTTCGAACTTGCCGCACAACTTGAAAAACAGATCCGCGAAAAGCACGAGAATGAGGATTTTACGATCCACATTGTCGGCTTTGCGAAGATGATCGGTGATATCGCCGATGGCGCAAAAAGCGTGCTGATGTTCTTTTTGCTGGCCTTCGCCCTGACGGCTGCCTCGGTATATTTCTATTCCCGTTCATTCATTCTGACATTTGTTCCGCTGGTCTGCTCGCTGGTCTCGCTTGTCTGGCAATTCGGCATCCTGACCCTGCTGGGCTTCGGGCTCGATCCGCTGGCCATTCTGGTGCCGTTTCTTGTGTTTGCGATCGGCGTGTCGCACGGCGTGCAGCAGATCAATCTGATTTCCAAGGAAATTACCGCCGGTGCCGACAGCATGGCAGCCGCCAAGGCAAGCTTCCGCCAGCTGCTTATTCCAGGCTCGATGGCGCTTGTGACCGATCTCGTCGGGTTCGGGACACTGTACTGGATCCAGATCGGCATGATTCAGGAGCTGGCGATCACCGCCTCGATCGGTGTGGCACTGAAGATCGTCACCAACCTTCTGATGCTGCCGCTGCTCGCCTCCTACTTCCAGTTCGACGCGGGTTATAAGGAACGGATCACGAAGGCGCGCGCACAACGCGACAAGGTGATGCTGGTGCTGGCCAATGTCGCCAAACCGCGTAACGCCATCATAACATTCGCGATTTGCGTTGGCCTGTTTGCCGTTGCTTATGTCGAAAGCCAGGATCGCCATGTCGGCGATCTGCATGCCGGCGCGCCGGAAATGCGCCCCGATGCCCGCTATAATGTTGATTCACGCGCAATCGTCGAACGCTTCTCGATCGGGCTTGATGTGCTGACCGTCATTGTCGAAACGCCGGCGCAAAGCTGCGTCAGCTACGGCTATATGCGCGAACTCGATAAATTCTCCTGGCATATGGCGAATGTGCCTGGCGTAACTTCGGTTCTGTCGCTGCCTGCCCTGACAAAAGTATCGGCGGCAGGTTGGGCCGAGGGGAACCTGAAGTTCACCGCCCTGCCGCGCAACCGTTCAGCGCTGGTGCAGGCCACCGACCCGATCCCCAAATCGTCGGGCCTATATAATGAATCCTGCTCGCTGATGCCGGTGATGGTGTTTACCGCCGATCACAAAGCCACCACCATCAATAGGGTGATCGGCGCTGTGAAAGAGTGGCGCCGCGACAATCCGGTCGAAGGGATTACCTATCGTCTGGCAAGCGGCAATGTCGGCATCTGGGCCGCCACCAATGAGGTGATCGCGGAATCCGAGCTGCCAATGATGCTGGCCGTCTATGTCGTGATCATCTTGCTGGTGTTTGGTACCTATCGCGACTGGCGGGCCACGGTCTGCTGCTGCCTGCCGCTGACGCTCGCAACCTTCCTGGGCTACTGGTTCATGAAGGAACTTGAGATCGGCCTCAAGGTCGCCACACTGCCGGTGATGGTGCTCGCGGTCGGTATCGGCGTCGATTACGCCTTCTATATCTTCTCGCGCCTGCAGGTGCACATCAATGAAGGTATGAATGTGACCGACTCCTATCGCCAGACATTGCTTGAAACCGGCAATGCGGTGATCTTCACCGCCATTACCCTCGCCATCGGCGTCAGCACCTGGAGCCTTTCGGAACTGCAATTCCAGGCCGATATGGGGCTGTTGCTGACCTTCATGTTCATGGTCAACATGATCGGCGCGGTTACCGCGCTGCCGGCCCTGGCGGTGATCCTTGATATGATTTTCCCGCGCAAGGCAGGCGCGAAGATCTCGACGGGAATCGCACATTAAAGAAAGTCTATCGGGCAAAGTCCGTCAGGGCGTAGCAGCCCCGGTGCACATAAGCCGATACACATAAAAAACGGCCCGGTCATTGATCGGGCCGTTTTCATTTGTACAAAAAATAAAAATCTGGCGGGGCGGGAACGACGCATTGCCGCCACAGAGCAACTGAGCAACTACTCCGCCGTGCAGGCGTCGCTGTCGGGGGGTGCATATTCGGCGGTGACGACCCCGGTTATCTCGGGCTTTTCCCCGCATAACCGGCATTTGGGGTCCGGCCGAACACGGACTTTTCGAAACGTCACCTCAAGCGCGTCGTAAATCAGAAGCTGCCCGGCAAGGCGCTCGCCAAACCCCACCAGCTCCTTCACAATCTCGGTCCCCTGCAAGCAAGCCATGGTTCCCGCAATCAACCCGAGGATTCCAACCTCGGCACAGCTCGGCACAAGATCGGCTGGCGGCGGCGCGGGGAACAGACAGCGATAGCACGGCTTGTCGTCCTCAAATCCGCGATAGGTCGACAGCTGCCCCTCATATTGGCCGAGCGCTGCGGAAACAAGCGGAATGCCCTGAAAAAAGCAGACATCATTGACGAGAAAACGGGTCGCGAAATTATCGCTGCCATCAGCGACCAGGTCATAATCGGCGATGATCGCGGCCGCATTCTCAGGCGTCAGCCGCAGCGGATGCCGCCTAACCGTTACATCAGGATTAAGCGCGGCGATCGCATCGGCGGCGCTGTCGGTTTTGGGGCGGCCGATATCGGCTGTGCGATGCGCGATCTGACGCTGCAGATTGGACAGCGACACCACATCGTCATCGACGATGCCGATCGTCCCGACCCCTGCGGCCGCAAGATAAAGCGCAAGCGGCGAGCCGAGCCCGCCCGCCCCGATCAACAGAACCTTGCTTTGCAGCAGCCGCGCCTGACCGGGGCCGCCAATCTCCTTCAGGATGATATGGCGCGCATAACGATCGATCTGTTCATCGGTGAGCGTGCTCACAATCCCTCAAACAAGGCGGTGGACAGATAACGCTCGGCGAATGAAGGAATAATCACAACGATCTGCTTGCCCTTCATATCGGCGCGCGCGCCAACCTCCAATGCGGCAGCAATTGCAGCGCCCGAGGAAATACCCACCGGAATTCCCTCAAGCCGGGCCACCTTGCGCGCCACCTCGAAGGCATTTTCATTACCGATGGTCAGCACTTCATCGACCAGCGACTGATCCATATTTTCAGGCACAAAGCCTGCGCCGATCCCCTGAATCTTGTGCGGCCCGGGCTGCCCGCCAGACAGGATCGGGCTGTCTTCAGGCTCGATCGCGATCATCTTGAGCGACGGCTTGCGCGGTTTCAGGACCGAGCCGATGCCGGTGAATGTGCCGCCGGTTCCAACCCCGGAAATCACCACATCGACACCACCATCTGTATCGTTCCAGATTTCTTCCGCGGTGGTCCGGCGATGGATTTCGGGGTTGGCGGGATTATCGAACTGGCCCGGGGTGACAGAACCCGGATGTTCCTGGCGCAGTGCCTCGGCGCGGGCCAACGCACCGCGCATGCCTTCGGCTGCCGGGGTCAATTCAAGCTCCGCCCCAAGAAGGGCGAACATCTTGCGTCGTTCAATCGACATGCTTTCCGGCATGACAAGGATCAGCCGATAGCCTTTTGCCGCACAGACAAAGGCAAGCGCAATACCGGTATTCCCGGATGTCGGCTCGATAATCACCGTATCGGGCTTGATCGCGCCCTTTGCTTCGAGATCTTCGATCATCGCCACGCCGATCCGGTCCTTCACGCTGGCCAGCGGATTGAAAAACTCAAGCTTGACCAGAATATCGGCAACCGCGCCCGCCTCTTCGGTAATCCGGTTAAGCCGGACGAGCGGCGTATCACCAATGGTTTCGGTAATATCGCCATAAATTCGGCCACGGCCCGGTTTTTTTGCCTGATCACTCATTGCTGTTCCTCCAAATTCTCACCGATCCGCCGCTTTTCGCTTTGGCTTATCCACATATATAGGTCGAGCTAGATATTGAAGTCGGCCGGTCGCCGCGATTCAGGCGCAATACCTACATCACGCGCACGCGCGCATAAATCCTCAACCGAGATCGCATCAAGCCGCGCCATCATTTCCTGCTGCACCTCGTCCCAAAGGGGGCCGATAATCTGAACCCCGAGCGGCGAGCAGGTTTCCGCTTCCGCAACAGGGGTATTTTCAAGCGCGCCCACAACACGAATAATTTCGCCGACCGAAATGCGCCGCCTTTCGCGCGCCAGTGTATATCCGCCGCGCGGGCCGCGCACGCCTTTCAATATATTGGCATGCACAAGCTGCTGCATCACCTGTTCGAGATAACGTTGCGGTATGCCCTGGCGGCGGGTGATTTCGCGTGATTGCACCGGATGCGGCCGCGCGTTATAGGCGATATCCACCACCGCTTCCAGGGCGAACCGCATCTTTTTTGTCAGTCGAAACATCAGCTTAAATTATCGTTCTGTTCTAGCGTCATTGATCTATTTCAGGCTCAGGGTGCTTCAGGATAAAGGCGCGGTTCCGGTGGAGCCGAAGCCCCCGTCCCCGCGTTCGCTCGGGGGCAATTGCGCGACCTCACGCAGTCTGACGCGGGTGACCGGCGCGACGACGAGCTGCGCGATCCGTTCGCCGCGATTAACCGTGAAAGGGCTGTTTCCGGCATTCCACAGGATCACCCCCACCTCACCGCGATAATCCGCATCGATCGTCCCGGGACTGTTGAGGACGGTGACACCATGCTTGAGCGCAAGCCCTGAACGCGGCCGCACCTGTGCCTCAAATCCGTCGGGCAGCGCCAGCGCAATGCCGGTGGGAATCAGGGCACGCGCCCCGGGATCCAAAGTGACCGGCTGCCCGGCCGGCAGCGCGGCATAAAGATCAAGCCCGGCCGCACCCGCACTTGCATAATCAGGCAGCGGCAACTCCCCGTGATGGGGCAGACGGTGCAGGGCGATATCAAGCTCCGCCGCCATCCTCAGCCCCGATCAGGGTCGAAAAACTTTGCAATATCTGCGGCAAGCTGGCGCGCCACCTCGATCTTGCTCATCGGTGGCCAGTCCGCGACACCTGCCGCGCTCACCAGATGCACGGTATTGAAATCACCGCCCATAATGCCCGTTTCTGGCGACACATCATTGGCGACGATCCAGTCGCACCCCTTTCGGGCGAGCTTGTCGCGCGCATGGGCGATCACATTGTCGGTCTCCGCCGCAAAACCAATCACAAGCCGGGGCCGATTGGTCGCAGAACGGGCAATCGATTTCAAAATATCGGGATTCTCGGTCAAAGGCAGTTCGGGGCAGGCGCCATCGGCGGTTTTCTTGATTTTACTCCCTGTCTGGCTTGCAACCCGCCAGTCAGCCACCGCCGCCGCGCAAACCGCAACATCGACATGCCCCGCTTCTTCCACCGCGCGCAGCATCTCGCAGGCGGTCTCCACCCGGATTAAGCGGACGCCTGGTGGCGCGGGCTCGTGGGTGGGCCCCGAAACGAGCACGGTTTCCGCGCCAAGCCGCGCGAGCGCTGATGCGATGGCATGCCCCTGCTTGCCTGACGACCGGTTGGCGATATAGCGCACCGGATCGATCGGTTCGTGCGTGGGACCCGAGGTAACGAGCGCGCGCACCCCGCGTAACGGCTGCGCCGCGACCTCGGGCGACAGCTTCGCCTCGATCGCGGCCAGAATATCATCGGGTTCGGCCATCCGGCCTGGGCCATATTCGCCACATGCCATATCCCCCGAATCGGGGCCGACAATGCTGATCCCGTCAGCCTGAAGCTGCGCCAGATTGCGCTGTGTCGCGGGATGTTCCCACATCCGCACATTCATCGCGGGCGCAAGCAGTACCGGCTTGTCGGTCGCAAGCAATGCCGTGGTCGCCAGATCGTTACATTGTCCGCTTGCCATTTTAGCCATCAGATCGGCAGTTGCCGGCGCGACCACAACAAGATCGGCTTCACGCGACAGGCGGATATGCCCCATCTCCGCCTCCTCCGTCAGGTCGAACAGCGCCATATGGGTCTTTTCACCCGACAGGCTTGCAACAGATAGAGGCGTGATGAACTGCGCACCGGCTTCGGTCAGGATGCAGCGCACACCCAACCCCGCCGCCCGTAGCTTGCGGATCAGATCAAGGCTTTTATAGGCGGCTATTCCCCCGCCAATGATCAGCAAAATCCGTTTATCGCCTGACATGTTCCGCTTCCAGCTTATCTACGCCGTTACCTGAAAATCCAACCGGGATCGCCGCGCCGCCCCGATCGATATCGCCCGATTGATATCGGATACGACACAAACTACTGCAAGTGAGTGTAGATCACAAATTTCCCGTGCAATTTTACGGCAATTATTTATGCACCGCGATCGATCGCCGTTTCAGGGCGGCAACGCCCTAATGCGACTGCAGCAGCAAAAAGAAAACGGCGATGGCCGCAATGGCCCAGCCAAGCCAGCCGCCCAGACGGTGCCGCGGGCGATCCGCCTCTCCACCCCGCGAGATATCACGCACAACCGCATGATTAGCCTCGGCTGCCTGTTCGGCACGTTCGATCCAGTGCGGCAGATTGGGCAGCGCCCGCGCCAGCGCCGCCGCCCCTTCAGCGGCTTCGGCCAGCCGTGCCTCGGGGCCCAGATTGTTCACCATCCATTGCTTGATAACCGGTTCCGACACCGCCCAGAAATCGACATCGGGATCCAGGCTGCGGGCGACACCTTCCACAACCACCATGGTTTTCTGCAACAGCAGCAATTGCGGCTGGGTTTTCATCGCAAAGGTTTCAGTGACACGGAACAGTTGCGCCAGCAGCCGCCCGATCGAGATTTCCCCCGCCCGCAATCCGAAGATCGGCTCGCCCACAGATCTGAGCGCCTGCGCGAATGCATCCACCGATTTGTCCCGCGACACAAATCCGGCTTCGAAATGCACCTCGGCAACACGGCGATAATCGCGGCGGATAAAGCCATACAGGATTTCGGCCAGATAACGCCGGTTGCGCGTGTCGAGCCGCCCCATAATGCCGAAATCCACCGCCACGATCCGGCCGTCGGAATCGACAAACAGATTACCCTGATGCATATCCGCGTGGAAAAATCCGTCACGCATCGCCTGTTTCAGAAAAATACGGATCATCGCGGCGGACAGGGCACCAAGATCATGCCCTGCCGCACGCAGCGCATCCTGATTGCCGATCGGAATACCATCCACCCATTCGATGGTCAGCACCTGCGCGCCGGTGCGCCGCCAATCCACCTGCGGCACACGGAATTCCCGGTCGCCAGCCATGTTTTCCGCAAGCTCCGACGCCGCCGCCGCCTCGTAACGCAGATCCATCTCAAGCGCGACACTGTCAGCCAGGATTTGAACAACCTCGACCGGGCGCAACCGGCGGAAATAGGGTTGCGTCCTGTCGATCATCCGCGCCAGCCAGAAAAAGCTTTCCAGATCACGGGCAAAGGCTGTGGCAATTCCGGGGCGCAGGATTTTCACCGCCACTATGCGCGAAGGGTCAGTATCGCCTGGCAGGGTTTGCGCCTTGTGCACCTGCGCGATGGAGGCGGCGGCGATCGGCGGGCCGAATTCGGAAAAGAAACTTTCAACCTCCGCCCCGAGATCGCGCGCCACCTCTGCCCGGGCGACCGACATCTCAAAGGGCGGCAAACGGTCCTGCAACTGCATCAGATCCCGCGCCATCTCTTCGCTGACGATATCGGGCCGCGTCGCCAGCATCTGCCCCAGCTTGATATAGGATGGACCAAGGCTTTGCAGGGCGGCCGCCAATCTTTGTCCGGGCCGGTCAGGCAGGTCATTCGCCGTGCCGACCTCCGGTTCACGTTCCCAGGGCGCCCGCAGCCGCGCCAGCGCCAGTGCAATCCGCAATGACACTGGCGGGGCGGGCATGTCCTCCAGCGCGAACAGCGCATCATGCCGCGCGAGAATCCGCGCCGCACGGACAAGCCGCAGGATATGACCTGATTGCAGGGGCTTAAACGGCATCGGCAGGCTCGTCAGATCCGCCAGGCGGAATGGATGGCGGCGATCCCGCCTGACTGGTTGCGATATTTGACCTGTCCAAGCCCGGCACCTGCGATCATCGCGGCAAATTCATCCTGCGCGGGAAATTGCCGGATGCTTTCCACAAGATATTGGTAGGCTGCACGGTTTTGCCCGACCCACTGCCCCAATTGCGGCATCAGCTTGAAGGAATGAAACGCGTAAAGCGAATCGAGAATCGGCACATCAACCTGCGAAAATTCCAGGCACAAGAACCGCCCGCCGGGCTTGAGCACACGCCGCGCCTCACTGAGTGCGCGGGGAATATCGGTTACATTGCGGATACCGAACGCGATAGTGTAGGCATCAAAGCTTGCATCGGCAAAAGGCAGCGCTTCGGCATTGCCCGCAATCCAGTTGACGCCTGCCGCCAGCGCCGGGTCGCGGCGGCGCCCCGCACACAGCATCTGCTCATTGATATCGCAGACATGGATTGCGGCCTGCCCTTTTGTGCGCTGCCAGACACGGCTGGCAATATCGCCAGTGCCGCCCGCCACATCGATCAGCGCCATGCCGGGACGCGGATTAAGCCAGTCGATAAGGCTGTTCTTCCATAAACGGTGCACACCAACCGACAGGACATCATTCATGAGGTCATAGCGGCGCGCCACCGCGTCGAATACATCGCGCACGCGCCCTGCCTTTTCGGCGCGCGGCACCTGCTGAAACCCGAAATGGGTCAGATTATCGGTGGCGTTCGCCGTGTCGCCGGTGTCCGGCCTGGCGGCGGCTATATGGTCGCGATCATCCTGCATCGCCAGAACATAGCCGAAGGGCGCAAACCGCGCTACAAAGCGTTATGCCTGAACTGCCCGAAGTCGAAACTGTCCGCCGTGGCCTTGCCCCGCGCCTTATCGGCCGGCGAATCGCGCGTGTGACATTGCGCCGACCCGATCTGCGTTTTCCCCTGCCTGCGGATTTCGCCGAACAGCTCACGGGCCGCCAGATTATCGATGTCGGACGGCGCGCCAAATATCTGCTGATCAGCTGTGAGGAAGGGGTCATCTTGCTGTCGCATCTTGGCATGTCAGGCCGCTACAGCTTTACCCCGACGGTGCCGCCTGGACCCCATGACCATGTACAGTTCGACCTGTCGGACGGGACACAGCTTGTCTATTCCGATCCGCGACGCTTCGGCTTTATGGATCTTATTCAGGATTCAACGGCGATCGATAACAATCGTTATCTAAAAGCTTTGGGTATCGAGCCGCTGGGCAATGGCTTGTCGGGCAGCTATCTGTCCGACATGTTGAAAGGGCGTAAAACACCGGTCAAATCGGCGCTGCTCGATCAGCGGATTATTGCCGGCATCGGTAATATCTATGCCTGCGAAGCCTTGTTTCGCGCGCGGCTTTCGCCACGGCGGTCGGCCCAGACGATTGCCGGCAAGCGCGCCGACAGGCTGGCCACCGCGATTCGCGACGTATTGCAGGACGCAATTGCCGCCGGCGGGTCGAGCCTCAAGGATTTCGCGGGCGCCGACGGTGCGCTCGGCTATTTTCAACATGGCTTTCAGGTCTATGATCGGACAGGGCAAGAATGTGTCACTGCAGGATGTGAGACGCAGATCCGCCGGATTGCCCAGGCCGGACGATCGACTTTTTATTGCCCCGCATGCCAGCGTTGAACATCACCGAACCGGCAATGGCCGGGCCTTGAAAAGCGGAGACATATTTTGGCGCGATTGAAAATGATGCTGCTGGCCTGCGTGCTGCTGCTGGCCCCCACGGGGCTGCGGGCCGAGGCTTTTTCGGAACTGGCGGAGGATCTGCCGCTGATGGCCGGGCTCACCGAATATCCCGGCCATGGGCTGGTATTCGACACACCGGCGGGCCGAATTGTCGAAACCTATGCAGGCGGCGAGTTGACAGCCGGGGCCATTCAACGTTTCTATCGCCAGACCTTGTCGCAGCTCGGCTGGACCGCCCAGGGCGTGGCCGGGATGCACTTTGTACGCGAGGATGAAATGCTGACAATCGACTTTCCGATCAGCCCGGCCGGCGAGACCGGCGACGCGATCCTCGTGCGTTTTCGAATTTCACCACGTCCGCAGGACTGACCTTTTCCCGAACCGGAAGACGGCATAACTGGCATGGACGGGACGTCTCAAGCGAATGCCTAAAGGAGCAGACAGCATGTCTTATGAGAATATCATCGTCGAAACGCATGGCCCGAGCCTGCTGATAAAGCTCAATCGGCCCGATGCGCTGAACGCGCTGTGCAACGATCTGATGAACGAATTGACCGAGGCGCTGGACGCGGCGGAAGCCGATGACAAGATAAAATGCATCGTGCTGACCGGTAGCGAGAAGGCCTTTGCCGCCGGGGCTGATATCAAGGAGATGCAGCCCAAAAGCTATATGGATGTGTTCAAGGAGGATTTCATCACCGCGAATTGGGAACGGGTCACCCGTTGCCGCAAACCGGTGATCGCCGCTGTGGCGGGCTACGCCCTTGGCGGCGGCTGCGAGCTTGCCATGATGTGCGACTTCATCCTGGCGGCGGATACGGCGAAATTCGGCCAGCCGGAAATCAATCTTGGCGTCATGCCCGGCGCGGGGGGCACGCAAAGGCTGACCCGGTTTGTCGGCAAGTCGAAAGCGATGGAGATGTGCCTGACCGCGCGCATGATGGATGCCGGGGAAGCGGAACGTGCGGGGCTGGTCAGCCGGGTTGTCCCGGCCGACGATTTGCTGGATGAGGCACTGGCCGCCGCCGCAAAGATCGGCAGCCTGTCGGGCCCCATCGTCATGATGACCAAGGAATCGGTCAACCGCGCCTATGAAACCACATTAAGCGAAGGCGTGCGTTTCGAGCGGCGGCTGTTTCATTCGATGTTCGCAACCGAGGATCAGAGCGAAGGCATGGCCGCCTTTGCCGACAAGCGCACCGCGAATTTCAAGGATAAATGAGGTCGCCCGGCGCTTTGGCGCCGACCGCAAGAATGCCGGAAAATTTAGAATGACAGAAAAGCGGTGCGACCGGGCATCGCTTTTCTTTTTTTACCCTGGCCGCCACGCTGGGAGGACTTGATCGGATACGCTTTCAATTTGTATCGCACGGCCTGATCCGCCTATCCTGAGCGTTCGGGAAATTGGCACGCAAAATTAAATCACGCCGGGGAGGGGAAGAACATGGCCGATGCAAAAGAAAGCCTGTCGCGCATCAAGGAAGATACAGGCTGGCTTGAACAGGTAACGGAAGCGGCGCTTGAGCCGGAGCTGCCGATTATCGATCCGCATCATCATCTGTGGGATTTTCCGGGCAACCGTTATTTCCTGGATGAATTGCTGGCCGATACGGGCGGCGGTCACAATGTCGTCGCCACCGTGTTTGTGGAATGCATGGCAATGTATCGCGCGGACGGGCCTGAGGCGTTACGGCCGGTGGGGGAGACCGAATTTGTGAACGGTGTTGCCGCACAATCCGCGAGCGGGATCTACGGGCAGACTGCGGCCTGTGCGGGGATCGTCAGCTTTGCGGATCTCGCGCTCGGGGATGGGGTCCGGCCTGTACTGGAAGCACATATCGCCGCGGCACCCGCGCGGTTTCGCGGCATCCGGCACGCGACAGGCTGGGATTCCCATGACGATATTCAGAATTCCCACACCCATCCGCCAGAAGGCCTGTTGGGGGACAGCAAGTTTCGCAAGGGGTTTGCCGCACTTGCCGATTACGGCCTGTCTTTTGATGCCTGGCTGTACCATCACCAGATCACCGAGCTGACAGCGCTGGCACGCGCCGTGCCGGAGGTGCCGGTGGTGCTCGATCATTTCGGCGGACCATTGGGGATCGGGCCTTATGCCAATAAACGGGCGGAAATTTTCGCGCAGTGGCAAAAGGATATGGCGGCACTCGCTGAATGCCCCAATGTCTATGTAAAGCTTGGCGGCATCAATATGACGATCAACGGCTTTGGCTGGCACAAGCAAGATGCGCCGCCGAGCTCGGATGCGCTGGTCGCGGCAACCCGGGATTATTATCTGCACACGATTGATTGTTTCGGGCCGACGCGTTGCATGTTTGAAAGCAACTTCCCGGTCGACAAGATGTCGTGCAGCTATGGCGTGCTGTGGAATGCCTTCAAGAAAATCGCGAGCGATTTCAGTGCGTCAGAGAAGGCGGAGCTGTTCAAGGACAGCGCGGCGCGTTTCTACCGGCTCGAAGGATTCTAGCGCCCGGGGCTTGCAGGATGTATCTCCCCACCACCCCTTTCCGGGGGGGTTGAGATGCCGAAAGCCCGGGATCAGGGTCCGGGTTTGCGACCTGTCGCCACATCGATTGCCGTGCATAATGTATCGGCGATGCGCGCAAGTTCGGCCTCTGTTACAATGAAGGGCGGCCCCATGCAGACAATGTCGCGCTGACTGCCGGTGCCGCCTGGATAAAGCAGGACATCGCGTTCAAGCGCGGCGGCCACGACCTTTGCGGTGATCTGCGCCGCCTCGTCGAAACGGGCAAGTGTTTCTCTGTCCCGAACGATTTCAACCGCCCATAACAGGCCCTGTCCGCGAATTTCGGCGATATGGGGATGATCCTTGAGCTTGTCTTCCAGCATGGCGCGGAATTCGGGTTCGAGCCCGGCAACGCGGGCCACCAATTTTTCCTCCTCGAGGATTGTCAGCACCGCATGCGCCGCCGCACAGGCAGCCGGATGCGCCCCGTAAGTGTAAAACATCAGCGGCCAGCCGGCATCTTCGAGCGGCAGAACCACCTCGTCACGCGCAAAAACCCCGACGATGGGCATGTACCCCCCCGCAAGCCCTTTGCCCGACACGATGATATCGGGAACAAGCTGCCAGTGATCGGCGGCGAAATTGCGGCCCGTACGCCCGAACCCTGTCATCACCTCGTCCGCGATGATGTAAACCCCGTGCCGGTCGCAAATGTCACGCACCGCGGGCCAGTAATCGTCGGGGGGCACAATCGCGCCGCCGCTTGAACCGACAATCGGTTCGGCGATGAAGGCGGCGATGGTTTCAGGCCCTTGCTTGAGGATCAGCGCCTCAAGCGCGGCGGCCGCCTGCGCACCGCAATCGGGATCGAAACGCCCCCCCGGCGCGCGTAGCGGATAGCAGGCAGGCACGCGCAGAATGTCGGGAAACAATGTTTCAAGCCCTTGCCGGCGGGCGGCATGATCCCCGGCCGCCAGGGTCGTCAATGTGGTGCCGTGATAGGCGATTTCCCTGCCGATGAATTTCCGGCGTTCGGGACGCCCGGCCGCGACATGCGATTGCCGCGCCAGACGCATTGCCGCATCCATCGCTTCCGATCCGCCGCTGCTCAGATGCACCCGTTCGATCCCCCGGGGCAACCAGTTGTCGCGCAGCTTGCTGACAAGCATGGTGCGTTCAGGCGTCTCGAATGGCGGGGTGACATAGGTGAGCTGCTGCATCGCCTGCGCGGTCGCGGCGATTACCGCGTCGCGGCAATGCCCGACATTGATGACGATCGCGCCGCCGCCCGCATCAAGCACCGCACGCCCTGTATCGTCATAAAGATAGCTGCCCTTGGCGCGTACGAAGCGCCGCGACCAACCGGCCACGGGCACAAAAGGCCAAAGCGGTGCGTTCGAAATTGCCACGGGCCGATCTCCGTCTGCTTGCTGTCTGGATTACGCCGACGCCCTGGCTGCAAGCACACAAGCCAAAGCGGCGAAAACAGCACGCAGCATATGTCCGCGACCGGCAAAATGCACCTGTCTGCTTGACCATAGCCTGATAACATATGTTATTATTTTTTCGCGGTACCAAGCCATGTGGCGAAACCGCCCCGGATAACACTGATAACATTTGTTATCTATCTGCAAGGGAGACGGTGATTTGCCCACAGAGCGGCAACACGCACACGATGCCCGCGACCGCATTGCCCGCGCCTGCTGGCGGCTTGTCGCCGATCAAGGCATCGCCGCGATCAGCCTGCGCCAGATCGCTGCGGAAATGGCGGTCACGACGGGATTCCTGACCCGCTATTTCGATGCCAAGCAGCCCTTGCTGATGCATGCGCTTGCGCGCGCATCCGACACCCTTGCGGCGCGGGCGGAAGCGGTGGTTGGCGACAGCGACCCGCAGCATATTCATGCCATGATGCAGGCGCTGCTGCCAGACGATGAGGAATCACGGCTGGCATGGCATTTCTGGCTGGCAATGGGCGGCATGCAGGCAGCCCATACCGATTTCAGGGCCGCGCATCAGCATTTCCCCGACCGGTTGCGCCGCGTGCTGGTGGCGGTATTGCGGCAGGCGCAACAAGCGGGGCAGCTGCCCGCGCAATGCTATCCCGCATGGGAGGCCGATCTGCTGCTGGCGGGCGTATCAGGGCTGTGTGCGCAGATGATTGCGACACCCGAGCGGTTTGGCGATGCCAAATGTCAGGCATTGCTGACCATGCTTGTTCTGCGCATCGGCACGCAAGGCAGCCCACCGGGTGAATGACAGAATGCCCCCTTGGCAGCGTCGGGCCACCGCGATC
>OBIC01000277.1_pt1 | contig 17285 bp, 15 predicted proteins | sample 1519831 | NCBI WGS metagenome assembly OBIC01 (sample SAMN03019805, study PRJEB22545) | beach sand metagenome | biome: beach; feature: sea beach; material: beach sand | place: USA: Municipal Pensacola Beach, FL | collected 2010-10-20 | depth 40-45 cm m | reverse complement strand
TTGCTGTAGGTCCTTGTACGACTGGAGTTCAGACGTGTGCTCTTCCGATCTGTACAAGGACCTACAGCAATCACTCAAGTATCAGCCATTGAGCCCGGGCGAAACCTTATTTTCCCAGGGAGATCCCGTCACTTATTTTTACTTTGTCCACACAGGGCAAATTAAGCTGACCCGGCTTTCAAAAGAGGGCCATGAAAAAGTGTTTGAGATTGTCCGCGATCAACAAACTTTTGCCGAGGCCTTAATGTTTTCCCGGCAACCGCGGTACCCGGTCAATGCACAGGCCATCACCGAAACGCGAGTTATTGCCATCAACGCCCATGCCTACTTACGGATACTGGAAAAGTCGACACAGGCTTGTTTTACCATCATGGCCAGTATGAGCCAAAAACTACATGCGAAGGTTAATGAGATTGACCGGTTGACATTACACAATGCAACCTATCGCCTTGCCTGCTGGATCAGCGACAATGTCACTCAACAGGATATGCAGGCAGACATCCAACTGAGCACCCCTAAAAACGTCATTGCCTCTCAACTCTCCATCAAGCCAGAAACCTTTTCCCGCACACTCAAACGCCTGGAAACAGAAGGCTTGATCAAAGTACATGGCAATCAGATTGCGATTACAGATATTCAGCAACTGCGCAACTCCATCACGGCCGAACGCCTCTAGCTGGCTGACCGATTCGCCACTCGGCATCTCATCACCTTGATCTAAATCATTCTCTCTTTAGCAGGAACCCCTAGACTGTGCATATCTTGAACAATTTCGCTCAGATATGATCGCTTTGACTCAAAAACTGCTATGCGTGGCTTTTCAACGTATTGAATATCTCTTCAGTCAGGTCTTTGATGATGACTGGAATCCTTTTTATCACCTTGGCACCCTGGGCTTTTTTTTCTTCTGGATCGTAGTCGCAACGGGCCTTTACCTTTATTTTTTCTTTGAAACCAGCATCTCCGGCGCTTATCAATCAGTTGAATATTTAACGCACGAACAGTGGTACATAAGCGGAGTCATGCGCAGTTTGCACCGCTATGGATCAGATGCCATGGCCGTTGCCGTTTCACTCCACCTTCTGCGTGAATTTGCCCTAGGCCGATTCAATGGCGCACGCTGGTTCTCCTGGGTTTCCGGTATACCGTTACTGTGGCTGCTTTTCGCCGCCTCCATTGGCGGGTACTGGCTGGTATGGGATCAACTAGCACAATATATTGCTGTTGTCACAACCGAGTGGCTGGACAGCTTACCGACCTTTGGTGATCCGCTGGCCCGTAATTTTTTATCCGACCAAACACTCAGTGATCGGTTTTTTTCGCTACTGGTTTTTCTACACATCGGTATCCCACTGGTCCTTTTATTGGGCATGTTCATTCATATCAACCGGATTGCCAGCGCCAAAACCAACCCACCTTTAGGTTTGGCTGTGGGCACGACCGCGGCTTTCGTGATCCTCTCGCTGATCAAACCCGCTGTCAGCGCAGGTCCGGCTGATCTTTCTCAACTCCAAACGGAACTGCCATTTGACTGGTTCTTTATCACCGCATACCCCTTGATTGAAACATGGGGCGCCATCCCTGTATGGCTTCTGCTGGCCGGAGGCAGTGCGATTCTGATCATTCTGCCTTGGGTTTTAAACCCAAAACCACACACCAAACCCGCCGTTGTCGATCCAGACTATTGCAACGGTTGTGGCTGGTGTGAACAGGACTGTCCCTACAGCGCAATTGAATACACCCCTCATACCCATCCTCAGTACAAACGAATGGTCCGTGTCATTGAAGACAAGTGTACCGCCTGCGGGATTTGCATGGGTGCTTGCCCTACACACCTGGATAAAACCTCCGGGCAAACGAAAAGTGGTATTGGCCTACCTGACTTTAACCCTGAGCACTTACAACAAAAAATCCATGCACACCTAAATAAGCTGAGAGGAAGCAAGACTGTGCTGGTTTTTGGCTGCGACCACAGTGTTGACGTCCGTCTCATTCAAGCGGAAGGCGTTACCTGCATCAGTCTACCCTGTACCGGTATGCTCCCTCCTTCTTTTGTTGACATGCTGTTAAAGGAGCAGCGCGTTGGCGGGGTATTCATTACCGGCTGTAACCATAATGACTGCTACTTCCGCTCAGGGAGCGAATGGACCTCACAACGCATTAACGGGCAACGTATGCCCAAACTACGCACAAACCTGTCAAAAAGTGACGCTAAACTTTGTCTACATTGGGAAAGCGCCACCCAACAGGATGCACTGGTCGAAAAAATCTTAACGTTTCAACAATCGTTAAATAGCCCACCAATACCATCCACGTCCAAACAGACTCGTCACGTTAGGCACTATGCAGCACAGGCGTTGTTTTACAGTTTTTTTGTTTTCTTTATCGGCTTTTTTGCGACCAGCCCGGCTTATACGCAAATTCCAGTGGGACATGCTGTGGTCAAACTCAGCTTACGCCACACCAGCCAACTCATCGGCGAATGTCAGACCCTTTCAGAGGAGGCACTGGCGCGGTTGCCCGCCAATATGCGCCATGCTGAATTATGTCCGCGAGAAAGGTCACCCGTTGATATCCAGCTACTTATCAATGATGAAGAGGTTTTGCATGAAACGATTATCCCTTCCGGCTTCCAAAAAGATGGCCGTGCAAATTTTTATCGACGCTTTACAATGCCCAAAGGTCAATACACCCTTACCGTCCGAATGAGAGACAATGTAGAATTAGCGCATTTTAATTACGCCAGCGTGCATGCCTTAAACCTGAACGAGGGTGAGGTGCTTGTTATCGACTTTGACCCAGACTCGCAAATGTTCTCATTCACGCACTGAAGCATAATACCAAGACGGCGTTTGGATGCGCCGCCGACCTGAACACGGATACCCAATGCATCATCATAAAGACAACAACCATGACAAAGACACTCTCCGAATACAGAAATGACCGTATCGTCGCCGGATGGCTAATCAGCGTAGCGGCCGTTATTTTTTGCATGATTTTACTGGGCGGCGCGACTCGCTTGACCCACTCAGGTCTGTCCATGGTCGACTGGAAACCCATTATGGGGGTGATTCCCCCACTCTCGGAAGCTGACTGGCTGGCCACCTTCGAACAATACAAACAATTCCCCGAATACCAGAAAATCAATCGCGGGATGTCGTTATCCGACTTCAAGTCCATTTTTTATTTTGAATATTTTCACCGCTTACTCGGGCGAGCGATCGGGCTGATCTTCTTAATTCCCTTTCTTGTGTTTTGGGCCCGAGGCATCATTCGCAAGCCGCTCCTCCCGCAAATGATTCTGTTATTTATTTTAGGTGGCGCCCAGGGACTTTTGGGTTGGTACATGGTTAAAAGCGGTTTAGTCAACAATCCTTTTGTTAGCCAATACCGGCTGACCGCCCACCTCATAACCGCTGTTATCATATACGGATACCTGCTCTGGATCGCATTCGGTCTGTTATCGAAACACTCATCAACACCGACCCCACCCAATCAAGGTCTCTATCGTTGGAGCCTCTTCTTTACCGGGCTGATTACCCTGATGATCGCAACGGGCGGTTTTGTCGCGGGCACAAAAGCCGGCCTCACCTACAATACCTTCCCCCTGATGGAGGGGCGGTTGATTCCAGAGGGGATGTACTCAATGCAACCTTTCTGGGTCAACTGGCTTGAGAACGTCACTACCATACAGTTTAATCACCGCCTGCTTGCGTATATTTTGTTCTTTACCCTGCCTGTCTGGGCGCTGGCTATTCGCCGCAACGGCCAGACATCGAGTAGCCGGAATGCAGGCCATGTACTCATTATTGTTCTGCTTTTACAAGTCTCACTCGGTATTGCAACCCTTCTGTTGCGCGTTCCACCCACGTTGGGTGTCCTACACCAAGGCGGTGCCATTGTGCTGTTTACCGTCGCGCTTTTTATTACGCGTGAAATGAAACCTCTGCGGCCAACTTCACCTCATCCGAACTATTCTGATCGCCATTAAGCCCATGCAAACCAATCACTACACACTCCACGCCATTTCAACAGCCGCTAACCAGCAAGCGATTTCCTGGCTTAAACTAGGGGTCTTGTCGCTAGCGGCGGCCGGGATTTTTTCTATTCTTCTGGTGCTCGCACGCACACCGGCCATTCAGGAGATCATCCCATTTACGGATTTTTTCCACATCGCCTTGGTTGTGCATGTTGACCTGTCTGTACTGATCTGGTTTCTTTCCTGTGCCGGCCTTCTTTGGAGCCTCGTCACACCCAATCACGGCACAAGACTGGACCGGCTCCCGCTCGCTTTGGCGCTCGCCGGAAGTATTATGATCATTATTGCGCCCTTCATCGGCATCGGCGCGCCACTGATGAATAATTATGTGCCAGTCTTGGACCATCCGTTTTACCTGTCGGCTCTGTGTATTTTTGGTGCAGGCATGTTGGCGCAATTGCTGCTGACGTTAATCTTTGCGCGCCCTGAACTCGGCGCAGACACAAACCAAAGCGTGTTGAAGTCCGGCGTCTATTTTGCTGCGGCTGCAACGCTGGCGGCATTTCTGGGTCTTTTGGTGAGCTACCTGGCGATACCGCCTACGGTGGAAGGCCATGGCTACTATGAAATCCTGTTCTGGGGCGGCGGGCACATTTTGCAATTTGCCTACACATTGCTGGTGCTGATTGTATGGCTGTGGCTGAGTGATGCAACCGGGGCACGCATCAACCTGCGCCCCGGTGTGCTCAAAGGCCTGATGTTCATCACAGTGGCGCCCATTCTTTACAGCATCTGGCTCTACAGTCGATCCGATGTGCTTTCCCCGGAACATCGGCTGGGATTTACTGACTTAATGACATACGGAGGGCTGGCATCCCTACCACTCGGGCTGATCATCACACAGGCAATCCTGCGCGCAAAAAAAACACACGCTCGCGACAAAAAGCCGATTAAAGCGGCACTACTGGCCTCCATTACGCTATTCGCAGCAGGCGGTGTGATCGGTTTTATGATCGAAGGCGTGAATGTCGTGATCCCAGCCCACTACCATGGATCCATTGTCGGCATAACACTGGCATTTATGGGCTTGACTTATTATTTACTGCCCCAATTTGGCTATGCGGCTCCCAACTCGAAGATAGCCCACTGGCAACCGTACATTTACGGTGGCGGGCAGTTGATGCACATCCTTGGTCTGGCATGGTCTGGGGGTTATGGAGTTCAACGTAAAACTGCAGGGGCCGCCCAGGGACTGGACAGGCTGCCCGAAATCGCCGGCATGGGTATGATGGGGCTTGGCGGTGCTATTTCGATTATTGGAGGGTTTTTATTTGTAATAATCGCAATTAAATCTTTCAATACAAAAAAACAATAACTCAATAAAACTTTTAAATAGTCTACTCAATATTTATGATTAAAAGCGGCTGCATTCACAGAATGTCCAGGCGATTTTAGATAACAATTTAAAACAACCAATAAAGCTTGAAGCTTAGGGCGAAAAAACATGAGTGCCCTTCCTCAAAGTAAGTAGTTTATTATGAAGTTTTTTCGAATACTGGCTGTATTAAAAGCCTCTTATTCGCGTTTAAAAGAAAAACGCCTTAACGCCCCAGAAAGCTTTCTCACTATTGCTCTGCATGACCTTAAAGCCGCGTTTTTTATTGCCTCTTCAGTCGTCATTATTAGCCATTTTCATTTCAATTTTGACATTGAACTTGATGCCATTAAACTGGCAACCTCTGTTTTCCAAGACTTAAGACGAGACGATTCGGAAGCCTCAAACACCGCAAACGTCATCGCGATTGATAACCGGCTCTATGAGTCTTATTTCAATCAATCCTCTCCGCTTGAAAGAAACAAACTCACCCAAATATTGGATCTCATTCTAAAGGAGGAATCGAACAGGCCCAAAGTACTCGCCATTGATATCGACCTGTCACCATCCCCCGTGCCTGATGCCTCTGTGGATATTTTTTATGACTATTTTAAGCAGTTCAAGAATACGCCCATTGTGCTCATTACTCCCCAAAAAGTTGTTTCAGGAGTAGCCACCCAAACCAAGGCCGACTGGCTGATTAAAATGTGTGAACTCCCCAATATTCGTTTTGCTTTCCCGTATTTACCCAGTGTGGACAATGGGGTTGTTCACTATTGGGATGCCCATAATTCATTTGCCTATCAAGTGCGCGCTGCGACATATGACGCCCCCAATCCCTCCGGGCAGCGCACAATCTGCGATCATATTCAGCAAGACCCCTCCACTGCACGGCGTATGGTTAATAACTTCTACGACACTGACCCTGGCGTTTTTGGTGTAGACCCTGAGCATGATCAGGGAAAGCTCTTAAACTACAAATTCATAGAAAATATTGGTTTCACGGCGATCAAATATGAGAGAGAAACCCCTCATATTCCTGAAGGCTACGCGGCAAAAATACGTGATTCTGTGGTTTTCTTCGGCGGGAATTATGGCTTAAGTGATATTTATGAAACACCCATGGGTAACCTGCCTGGCATTTATTTGCATGCAGGCACCTACTTTACAATTCATGGCAATAAGGTCAATGAACTTGTACACATCGCACAATATGTTATTGAAATTCTAATTACCCCCCTGCTGGGCAGCATTTTTTACTTTGCCGCTGCTTATTATCGAAAAACACACTCACTGGCTGCCATTGTTTTAAATCTGGTCTTACACCCTTTGATCTTTATTTCTTATATGCTGCTGTCTGGTTTTATTCTTTATTATTTCAATTTCTGGTTGAGTGTTAGCTTTATTATTGGCATGGAGCTTCACGCCATTATCTCGGGACTGGAAGAACCGCACGTGGCCATCGACAAGAACAGAAAACTGCTAGGCATTCCAGAAAGTTACATCAAAAACGCCTTTTACTTTTCTATCATCGGCTGGTCCTGGTTCATTCTGGCACAAGAAGTCATCTCACCACATACCACTTAGTGGAAGGAGCACGATTCTTATGAAAAAACTCATCGTCTTGATTATCATAGTGTTTAACCCAACCGCTTTCGCCGGCGTTTGTTATGTCACACAGGGCGAGATTAACGGTGTTTCCTACGGAGAAGTGGATCCGTGTGAGGGCGCCAAAGAAACCAAAGGGGCCGCAGCGACCATTTGTTTTCAAACACCTTTTGATGAAAAGAAGTGTATTGATGTGGAGCCCAAAGGGAAGGTACCCAAAGATCTTTCAGAGCTGTCCAAAAGCCAACCCTCGCCGAGTTTCTTTCAGGTGCTCTCCCGGCTTTTCAAACCACAGCAAGATGCCAGCTATGGCGGCAAACGGCTTAAGAGCTCAAAGACACTTGCGGGCTACCCCACCGGCGATATTCTTTTACCAACCCAAGCGCTGACTTTTTCGACCATCCCCGAGGTACAAAAAACCATCAGCCGATTTGAACTCTTCCTGGACGGAAATAAATCACCTGTTTTCGCCTCACCCAATGTGAAGAGCGGCATCAGCATCCCAACCGGGACCTTAAAACCAAATACCCAATACGCATGGGTGGCCAAGAGTGCAAAGCAGACATACTCCGGGCAGTTTTCAACCGCGCACCCCGAAGATCAACAGACGTTTGAAGAAGAATTAAAAAAAGCAACTTCTGCAGGCGACGCCTCCAGCACCACGTTTGTCATTTTAAAAGCCGCTCTGGCGAAAGATTACGGCTACACCTTCGACATGCAGCAAGCAATGGATAAAGCCCGAGACACACTGACTCGATAAGGAAGTCGAAAATGAATAGGATCCCAGTTTTCTTTTTTTGTTTCATGACTGTCTTATGCTTATTTCCATTGACAAGCCATAACCTCCAAGCCGGCGCGCTCGACTCATTCCTGCAAGAGCTGAAAACGGCAACAGAAGAAGTGATTGAAGAGACAAAAGCGGGGTTACAAGGAGACAATCCAGCGGCCAACCAGCCGAAGAAAACACCATCAAAAACCGCTTTAAAAGCGCATGATTACGAAAGTGCATTAACGATTGAAGATAAAATGTGCCAACGAGTGGTTGAGCCATTTGAATTATCCAGCAACTTCTCGACCCTATTCAAGGGCTCCCTGAAAAGCTCGTTGACGGGCTTGCTCAAGTCCAACAAAGTCAGCGAAAAAGAGCTGCTCAAATCAGCCAAATTAGACGCCAAGAGAATGAACTGGTTGCCTATGCGCCAAGAAATATATTTTGGGGAGCTGGCTCATAAAGACCGCTTTGCGAACGACCCCCAGCTCATAAACCGCAGTAAAAAAGGCCGGGTTAAACGGCTCTACGCCCAAGCCGACAAGTTACTGGACAATGTACTTGCCCAAATCAAGGCAGAGCACCCGTACCAGTTTACATTATTCCTAATCGACAATGCCGAGGTGAACGCAACAGCGGTTCAGGGCGGGTTTCTTTACGTGAATACCGGCGTCCTTGAGAGCGACATTGCCCCTCTGGTGTTAAGTCATGAAATTGCCCATGTCCTCAAGCGCCATCAAACACGGGAACTGCAAGCCCAACTCATTGACACGGTTGAAACCCTGGAAGATTTAAAAGACCTGCTCACAAAAAGTGCCCAAAAAGGCATGCTTAAAGGGGTCTACCGCACCCTCTTACTGGAAAAAAGGCAAAATGAGTTCTCCAGACAACAGGAATTACAATCAGATGCCTGCGCTATCAGAATCGCATCGCAAACCGGGCACGACTTAAGCTCCATGATCAAACAGTATGTTCAAACCTTAAAAGGCGGGCAGTCCATGGGCGATAAAGACAAGGGCCAGAGCGCCACACACCCGAGCTACCCCGACCGGGAAAAGCGCATGCAGACCGTCCTCACCGCGTTAAAAAAATAGCAACAACACCTAATAACCTACTGTTTTTTTTTATACTTAGACTCGATTCACGAGATTAGCAGACAGACTGTAGTTTAATATTCTGCGTATCCAGTCTAGCCTGGGAAAAGCAGGAGAAAAAACAATGACCACGCCACTCATGAAAGCTATTCGCATCAGCACGCTCACTTTAGCACTGTTTGTTCTCAGCGCCTGTAGCAGGGGAAGCAATGATGATCGCCATACGCTCACCGGCTACCTGGTCGACAGTCCAGTCTCCGGCGTCCGTTACAGCACCGCGACACAATCCGGACTGACCGGCAGCGATGGCGCCTTTCTTTATGAGGCGGGAGAAACCGTCACCTTTTCATTAGGCGATACCACCTTGGGCAGCAGCCAAGGAAAAAACCAACTGTCTCTGTTTGATTTATTTCCTGGCGCCACCCCACTGATCGGGAACAATGCTCTTTCTGAAGCCATCTATTCAAAAGAAGTGAATCCCTTTCAGAAGGTTATGAACCTCGCCGTCCTACTGCAAACACTTGACGAAGATGGCAACCCAGACAACGGTATCAAAATTTCCGCAGCTGTCGCAGGGCTGTTCGCTGGCGTAAGCTTTAACTTTGAACAATCAGTCGAAACCTTTCAACGTGACCCGGCGTTTCGGTCCATTCTGAACCAGGCCAATACCCAGGCTTTGCTCTCTGACCAGCGTGCCATTAAAAACCCACGCTACGCTATTGCTCACCTCTACAATACACTGGACATCAACCCACAGTTATATGCAGCAATACGCTTTGAAGAAGATACCGATGCAGATGGCACTACTGATAGGATCAAAACCTATCAGTACGATATCTATGGCAACTGCACCCGCCAGGAAGAGGATTCTGATGCCAATGGCTCCGCTGATTACATCACCATCACCCAGTATAATGACCAGGGCAAGCGAACCCGCTACGAAGAGGATTCTGATGCCAATGGCGCCGCTGATTACATCACCATCACTCAATACAATGACCAGGGCAAGCGAACCCGCTACGAAAGTGACAACAATGCGGATGGCACTGCTGATTTCATCACAACCTATCAGTATGATGACCAGGGCAACGAAACCCGCTCCGAAGTGGATTTTGATGCCAATGGCATCGCTGATTACATCACCACCACTCAGTACGATGATCAGGGCAAGCGAACCGAGCATACAATCGGCTATGATGCCAATGGCACCACAAACCGCATCACAACCTATCAGTACAATGCCCAAGGCAACCTAACTCGCGTGGAATCGGACGCTGATGCCAATGGCACCACAGATCTCATCACAACCTATCAGTACAATGCCCAAGGCAACCTAACTCGCGAGGAATCAGACGCTGATGCCAATGGCATCGCTGATTATCTCGGAACCTATACGTACGATGCCCAAGGTAATCTAACCCGCTACGAAGAGGTTTATGATGCCAATAGCACCACTGGTCGTATTATCGACACCTTACAATACGATGCTCAGGGCAACCTAACTCGCGTTGAATACGATGCAAACGCAGATGGCACGGTGGACGCCATTAAGCATTACACCTACGCTCCGTCCGGATGGGGCAACTTAGGTATGAGGATGAATCCAGAAATTCATAGGGCCACTCGCGCTGAAGAATACTGATGCAGATGGCACGGCACGCATCGCACCTACGCTCCGGCCGGAGGAGGCCTGGTACATACTCTTGGTGAGGAAGCTAAAATAATGTCAGAAATAGGCTTCCCTAATGATACCCACCCGGCTCAACGCTGGGTGAACTCTCGCCGCAAGATATGCCTTTATCTTTTGTGATAAAACCGCAGCCCACACACCCGATATGATTGTTCTACTCACACAAAGGAATGAGCACTATTGCCTGTTAACCCATTAGGGCGGAAGCTTATAATATGGCCCACTCTGCCTTCTGAATGGAATGCCCACTGAATATGCGATTTTGCGTCATCCTCATCTTTTGCCTGACCTCGGCATGTACCACCGTTCGTTTTAATGAGCGTGAGCGACTGCAACAGTTCGACATGCAATTTGACCCAGACCCCTTACAGGCAACCGTGGAAAGCCATGTGCACAATCCTCGTCAGGGCGCGGCAGGGATCTTCTCCAGTGGCGGGGGGGGAGGCTGTGGGTGCTATTAATCAAGAAGCGCATTTGGCATGTTGCCGGTTTATTGGCCACCATACTGGCCTGTTCAAACCAAGCCACAGCGGCTGTACCAACGGCCGCCGAACTGGATGATGTCTTCGTCATCAAGTTGCTGGCCTATGAGCAAGAAGACAGCAACGGCAAAGGCGGCAACCCGAATCTGTCAGAAGACGCAACCATTTACGAAGGGATTGCCCTGTTAAAACGCCGTGTTTCGGATACAGATTTATTAAAAGTTCAAGGGCTTTGGGATCAGGTAACCGCTGCTTCGTATGACGACGCTAAAAACAAAGCAGAGATTGTCTCCGGTGCAACCGGCTACAACCCAGGACGCTGGGGAGTCGATGTGGGTTGGACGCACGAGATGGCGCTGTTCGACCTCTCTCTTAATGCAGGCTATGGTCAGGAATTCGCCTACCGGGCGCACAATATGGGCTTTGGCCTGAGCCGCACCCTGGCGGAAGGCAGCACTCAGTTCACCCTGGATTTTCAATCCTTTAACGACGTGATCCGCGTGATCCGCTGGGACGGCACGCAAGAGCCGAACGACCGGCGCAAAACTCGCACGACGAATATCGGCCTCGTCCAAACACTTACCCCGCTGTCCGCCTTGAATATTGGCTGGTCACACACGGAGCAATCCGGCTTCCTCGCCACATCATTTAATTCCGTGCTGGTCGGAGAAGACCGCCTGTATGAGTCTGTACCCGACACACGTCGGCGCGATGCATTGTCTATCCGCTATAAGCACGCACTTAATGAAGATGTCATTCAACTGGGCTACGGTATTTATCAGGACGACTGGGGAATTGACAGCTCAACGCTTGAATTACGCTATATCTATGCTGTCAGCGAGATGATCACCCTTGAACCCCATTACCGCTTTTATACCCAAACTGCGGCGGACTTTTTTGCCCAAACATTCGAAAGCTCTGACGACTTTATGACCTCAGACCCTGATTTAGGCGCATTTGATACCCACTCCACGGGCCTTCTCATGCGTTTTTTTCATCAGCGTGTGTTCAGCTACGATAATGTGACGTATGACTTCAGCCTCAATTACAGTCAGCGCAGTGATGACTTAAACTTCTACTGGATAACATTCGGAGCCTCATTCCCATTATGAAAACCCTGCGTTTTATCCTAATCACCCTGCTTTGCTGCGCGTGCTATCTACCCGTGGCCAAGGCCGCTAAAAAAGCGCCACACTTTTCTGCACCAACGCTATCAGGCCCCGAGCTGGCCTTCGAGGCACAAGCACCCGCTTTATTGATCTTCTGGGCTTCCTGGTGTGGTAGCTGTCTGGCTGAAATTCCCAAGCTTAAAGGGCTCAACGACAAGTGGGGGCACGCCATTCAATTTATCGGAGTGAATGTCAACAAACACCCCAAGGATGGCGCGAAAACCGCCCAAGTCTATGCAATCCCTTACCCTTCTGTGTCTGACCCAGCGCTTGAAATCGCAGATCAATTTAATGTTCAGGGCACGCCCACGCTGATCGCAGTCGACCGGCATGGCCATATCATTTACCAAACCCATCGTGTTGACAAAAAACTGGCTGACACACTTGAAGCCCTTACGTTTTAGCGCCATTCTACTTTTTTGCGGGCTGTTGACCAGCCTGCCCGCTCTGGCCACGAGCCCTGGCCTCGACTTTCCGAGTGACCAAGCTAAAGTCACTCACAGTGAAGCGCTGATGGGCACACGCGTGGATTTTACCGTGTACTCAGAAGACAAAGTTGCCGCTCACGCCGCGATTGAAGCCGCCGTCGCCGAAATCCAGCGCCTTACCCATCTTGTCTCTGAGTGGGTACCCGACAGTGAAATTTCCAAGATCAATCGGGCGGCTGGCAAACGGGCCGTGGTCGTTTCCAAAGAAGTTTACCGCCTTATCGACGAAGCAGTAAAAGTCAGCACCATTACTCAGGGAAAGTTTGACATCACCTTTGCCGGTGCCGGAAAACTCTGGGATTTCCGCCAACGTATCATCCCGCCCCCCGAGAGAGTTGCAGCCGCACGGCAGTATATCGACTACCGCCAAATCGCACTGAACCCCAAAAACCGGAGTGTCCTGCTCCAAAAGGAGGGGATGAAAGTCGGCTTAGGGGGTATTGCCAAAGGTTACGCGATCGACCGGTCTGCTCAGATTCTGACGCAGCACGGGTTTGTGGATTTTGCAGTCAATGCAGGCGGGGATTTGTACGTTAGCAGTGGCGCCTCACAAAAGCCGTGGCGTATTGGCCTTCAGGCACCCCGCGATCGGCAAGCTCTGCTGGCAATTCTGCCCGTTGCTAACGTCGCCATCGCAACGTCGGGTGATTACGAACGTTTTTTTATCCAGGACGGCAAGCGCTATCACCACATTCTCGACCCGGCAACGGGCTACCCGGCAGAGGCTTGCCAGAGTGTGACGATTGTTGCACAGCGCGCCTACCTTGCCGATGCTTTGGCAACCGGCATTTTTGTCCTCGGTCCACATGCCGGCATGCCGTTGATCGAAGCCTTACCCGATGTGGAAGCATTAATTGTTGGGCATGATGGTGCAATCACGCTTTCTAGCGGGTTGACGGCCAAGCTGGCGAAAACCCATCCGGGTGGATGATATCCCCCGATGTATGCCCAAATATCCGGCTAATCGATCAGTTGTACCAAGCCGTTGAATACAAGTTCGCTGTAACTGACGACACCCACTACCTTGCCTTCTTTGATCACCGGCGCATTGGATAACCCAAAGCGATTGAACAGCCGGGCACAATACCGAACATCCAACTCCGGATCGACCGGAACAACGGGTTTCGACATGATCTCATATACATTCACCCGGTCGGGCGCCTTGTCTTTTGCCAGCACTTTTTTCACAATATCTGACAACAATATAAGCCCATAGGCATCGTGCTCATCCCGTTTTTTAACGATGGCCATTTCGCTCTTGTGTGCCTGCATTTCACGCAGCGCATCCTTGACCGTAACCAGGCCTTCGATTTCTAAAGGCTGCTCACGCATGACATCCCGCACTTTGATGACTTTTTGCTTGATCACAGCATGTCCTCCACTTCCTGAGTGATTTTCTCTGCCTGATGCACGACGCCAACGGCGTCTTCTACATCGACCTGAAACGCGATGCCCGTGCCTGGTTTGGAATCGAACTCACCAACCTGGCCAATCTCCTCGAGAATATGGCGGCTTAAGTGCTCTTCAACCAAAAACAGAATGACGTCACGCTGCGTTTCCAGGGAAAGCCCAAAAAATGTCTTGGTCTTTTTGAGCCCTTCACCCCGTGCGTTGTTAATCACTGTCGCGCCCGTTGCGCCCGCTTTACGTGCAGCATCCATGACGGCATCGGTTTTGTCATCTTCAACGAAGACCATAATCATTTTAAAGTGCATGTTTTGACCTCATACAGGCTCTATTGACTCTGCGCGGTGTCTCTTTTTTCCCGCGCCCTCTTAATATAAGTTGTTTTAAGTTCCGACAACTGTGCATACGCCATGACCGACATGATCGGAAACAAGCTGGCAAACGCAATCAAACCAAATCCATCAATCAAGGGGTTTCTCCCCGGCACAGTTTCTGACAACCCCAGCCCTAACGCAGCAACGAGCGGTACGGTCACGGTCGATGTCGTCACGCCACCAGAATCGTACGCCAGCGGAATAATTAACTTGGGCGCAATAGATGTTTGTATGACAACAATGATGTAGCCGGCAATAATGTACCAATGAATCGGATCACCCACGACAATCCGGTAACAGCCCAGTGAAATTCCCACGGCCACACCAATGGCCACTGCGATGCGCAGGCCCCATACGCCAATGGCCCCGCCCGATACGGTATTGGCCTTAATGGCCACTGCAATCAGTGAAGGCTCGGCGATTGTTGTACTGAAACCAATAAAAAATGCGAATAAGTACACCCAGTAATAATCACGCCAGTTAATTGCCGCAATGGCATCGACACCGGCGCTGGCCGCTTGGATGAAATCCGGATTAGTCAGCTGCTCGGCCATGAGACGGCCGAGTGGGAACAAGCACCACTCCAGGCCGAGAAGAAAAAAGGAGAGGCCCACCAGTACCCAGGCAAACCCCATCAAAATTTGCCCAAGATTCGCCGGCTTCTTCCGAATCACGAAAAATTGAAAACCAAAAATGATCGCTGCGATGGGTAATACATCCAGCACTGTGCCGACCAGGGTTTCTGTCAGGTCCATTAAGATATTCATCAGATAATCATTCCATAGGCCATCACAAAGATCATGGGTGTCAACGATGCGAAAGCAATCAGACCAAAACCATCAATCATGGGATTCCGTCCCCGAATTGAAGAGGCCAGCCCCACTCCCAAAGCCGTCACCAGAGGCACTGTAATCGTTGAAGTCGTCACCCCACCTGAGTCATAAGCGATGCCAATGATCTCTTTCGGTGCAAAAAAGGTCATAATGACCACGATGATGTAACCGCCGATAATGATCCATTGGATTGGCCAACCTTTAAGAATACGTATCACGCCGACGACAATCGCGATCCCCACTGAAAATGCCACCGTGATGCGCAACCCCGTGGCATACTCTTCTTTGGCAGCAGCTGTGGCCTGAATCATATTGCCGTTAGCCGCCACGTCTGCTGCCTCTGCCGCAACAGCGATTAAGGCAGGCTCTGCAACCGTCGTTCCAAAGCCCAACGCAAAAGCAAATACAATCAACCAAAATGCACTGCCTTTGCGAGCAAAAGCGTTGGCCATAGACTCACCGATAGGAAACAAGCCCTGCTCAAGCCCATGAATAAAAAACGTCAACCCGAGTACAACAAAGAGCACTCCGACTAATAATTGAGTCACATTTGGCAACGGCTGTTGCAATACTGCGAGCTGGAAGAAAAGAATGACTAATACAATAGGCAGTAAATCACGAAAGCTACCCAGCATAGACTTCGTTAAATTGAGAAGCGTTCCTTTCACCACACATTCCATTTTTACGGATATTTAAAGCATAGCCGCTCCCTATCCAAACGATAACAACAGCTGCTTTGAAGCAGGTCAAACCTGAATGATTAGAAAATGAAGCAAAGCTTATACCAGCCAAAATACCGTCTATTGAAAGAAGACCGCTATCAATAGCTAGCCTGTCATTTCCTGTCGGATCTATTTTGAGCCGTGCGTGAATACCGCCACTCACGTCGCAAAATGATTAAAAAGACGCTCCCCATTAGTAAGCCCACGAATACGCCAACAAAAATTGAAAAGTCATAAAAGTAGCGATCCTGTTTGGGGTCATAAACTGTACAAAATAACTTGACTTGCTTAGCCAGCTTGGAGAAAAAATTGTCCTCCAGCTTTTCACCAAAAATCAGGGCCTTCAATGGCTCAACAAAATGGGGCGTTTGCGGCAGATTGCCATACACCTGCCGGACAACTTTGCCATGACGATCAAGAATCGTCGCCTGAATGAGGTGATCAAACCCTACAGCACTTTTGACAAAAATAAAGCCCAGTTCATGGCTCAAGGCCTGAATAACGCCTGGACCCGCCGCCAGGAAAAACCAATTATCTGCCCCCGCGTACTGTGCCTTGGCAAAGTGCCCCATGGCTTCTGGCGTATCCCGAGCAGAATCAAAACCAATGGTCAGCACATTAAAGCTGTCGGCCCCTAAAACATCACGGGCTTTCATAACAACTTTGTGCAAGTTTTGGGTTGTCATGGGGCAAATGTGATAGCAACTGGTGTAGATCATACTGATCACGAGTGGTTTATCCCGAAACTGGTGCAAGGAAACAGGCTGCCCCAGGCTATCGGTCAGAGGATAATTACCCACGATATTCCCAAGAGCGGATTGACTCACCGCCAATGCTTCTTCCGTACTAAACGTTTGGATTTGATCACGCTCGCCCTTTGCGGATTCCACATTGGCCAGCACCCACTGGGGACCGAACAAACAAAACAAAAGGAGATATCGCCAACTGATTTCGAAAGCTGCCTTCATGCTGATCAATATGCCGCTTGTGAGCATTGTCCTAAGTAAGCTGATCCAGAAAGGCTCCCAAAAGCACTGCCGTTAACTGCACCAGGGAACCCAAAAAGCAACCTTTTGCCGTTTTGATGCCGGGGTCGGCCAGAAGCCGCACACTTTTGTAGATAAAATAACCCCCACCTAATGCAGCACAAACCAGGTAAATATTCCCCAAACCCAGCTCCCAAAACAAGGGCATGAGTGAAACGCCTACCAACAAAACCGTATTCACCAAAATGACTTTTGCAGCCCGCTCATCCCCAACAACAACAGGGAGCATGTGAACAGGCCAAGGTGCCC
>OBIC01000276.1_pt1 | contig 17321 bp, 16 predicted proteins | sample 1519831 | NCBI WGS metagenome assembly OBIC01 (sample SAMN03019805, study PRJEB22545) | beach sand metagenome | biome: beach; feature: sea beach; material: beach sand | place: USA: Municipal Pensacola Beach, FL | collected 2010-10-20 | depth 40-45 cm m | reverse complement strand
AAAAGGGCTGGCTGCCAGAATGACGATACGGGGTTTCCCGTAGGGAGAAGGTGGCGCAGAGAACATGGGTGTCATTAACGTATGGGTATAAAATTCGCCTTGGAAGTCCAATGGCTTGCCATCGTACCAGCTATCCCAAATGGCATGAATGGCTTGGAGCAGTTCTTTCATTTTCCGGGCCGGTGCACCCCAAGGCATGCTGAAACGTTTGGTGATATGCGCTTTGATTTGTGACCCCAAGCCCAGCGTAAAACGCCCTTGGGAAAAGACGTTCAAGTCATGCGCAACACTGGCCAACGTCAGTGGGCTACGGCCGAACCCAACAGCAATGCCAGTGCGCAATTCCAGTTTTTTACTGTGTTCTGCGACCAGTGTTAAAGGTAAAAAAGGATCGTTGTAAAGCTCCGTACTGCGGATACCATCAAACCCCATATTTTCGTAATAAGTTGCACCTTCCAATGCCGTGGATAATTCATTACTCAAGTCACCATCAACCTTCATCTCCGCCCCCTTAATGTTTATCCGTCGTAATAATTTTTTTAAAAGACTAACGCAAAACAGACCGGCTTGGAAACAACTGACTCAACCCACAATGCTGTGTATTTGAGATAAAATTCAATCACTGATTACACCGGAAAGTCCGGACCGAACACGCCCCAAACCATGGTAAAACGAAAAATTATTCATATTGATATGGATGCCTTTTTTGCTTCGGTTGAGCAACGCGATCATCCACAGTACCAGGGCAAGCCGCTGATTGTCGGTGGGCGTCCCGACAGTCGGGGCGTGGTGGCGGCTTGCAGTTACGAGGCCAGAACATTCGGGATTCACTCGGCCATGCCTTCCTCTCAGGCTTACCGTCTCTGCCGACATGCTATTTTTGTCAAACCTCGTTTTGATGCGTACGTCGAAGCGTCTAATCTTATCCGTGAAGTGTTTCTAAGCTATACCCCATATGTAGAACCGCTCTCGCTGGATGAAGCTTATCTGGATGTTTCCACCTGCACACAATGCCAAGGATCAGCCACACTGATCGCCCAGGAAATTAAGCAGACGATTTTTGAAACAACCCGGCTGACGGCCTCTGCGGGCGTTTCCTACAACAAGTTTTTAGCAAAGATTGCCTCGGATATGGATAAACCAAACGGACTTTTTGTCATCAAGCCACACGAAGGGCCTGAGTTTGTCTTAAAGCTCCCTATCCGCAAGTTTCATGGCATTGGCTCTGCAACAGAAAAGAAAATGAACGCACTGGGCATTTATACCGGCCAGGATTTGCGCAAATGGCCCTTGGATGATCTACAAAAACACTTTGGGAAATCCGCGCATTACTTTTTCCAGATTGCACAGGGGATTGATGATCGAGCAGTGATCAATCACCGTGAGCGGAAATCCATTGGTGCCGAAACCACCTTTTCCCACGACATTGATAACCTCGACGAACTCGTCCAACAATTACAACGGCTGGGCAAAGAAGTTGCCCAAACATTACAAAAGCGCTTTCTGACAGCGCAAACGATGACGGTTAAAGTCAAATATGCCAATTTTGAGCAAATTACCCGCAGTTACAGCCCTGGCAGCCTGATTGAAAACAACCGTGATTTACAAAAGTGGCTGCCGCACCTGCTTCAAAAAACAGAAGCGGGCACACGGCCTGTTCGCCTGCTGGGGGTGAGCATTTCCGGGCTGGAAAGCGCCCGTGAAACCCGGCGCCCTCAGCAATTAAATCTTTTCTAAAAAGAAGCCTGCTAAGACTAGAACCTGAAGACCGGGAACCGGGTTTCCTCCGCCGGACAACGACCGGCAATATCCAGGTGTAATGCCAGAACTTCACGCGTTTCAACAGGGTCAAGAATGTCATCCGACCACAAGTGCGCAGCAAAATTGTAGGCGTTGGCAAAAGCATCAAAATCGTCACGTACCATTTGTTTGTATTTTTCTTTTTCATCTTCAGGCCAGGTGTTGCCTTCACGATCGTAAATGCCCTGGCGCACGCCAGCAAGCACCATGGCGGCCTGATCTGGCCCCATCAATGCCGTACGCGCATTGGGCCAGTTAAAGAGCGCATCTGGTTTAAATGCTCGCCCACACATCGCCAGGTAGCCCGCACCGTAGTCACCACCAATCACGACTGTATATTTAGGCACTTTGGCTGCGGCCATGGCGGAGATCAGTTTAGCGCCGTGCTTGGCAATGCCGGTTTGCTCCGCCTCCCGGCCAACCATGAAGCCTGAAACATCGGCCATGAATAAGAGCGGGATGTCCCGTTGGCAACACAGGCTGATGAAATGCGCGCCTTTAAGCGCCGATTCGCCAAACAACACGCCTTTATTAGCCAGAATACCGATTTCGAAGCCCATAATGCGGGCAAAACCACAAATCAGAGTATCCCCGTAATGAGGCTTAAATTCCTGCAGGTTACTGTCGTCAATCAATCGACAAAGAATTTCATGCGTATCGTTTGGGATTCGGTGATCATGGTTGATAAGGCCATAAATTTCTGCAGGGTCATGTCTCGGTGGCATCGCTTCTGCCACTTGCCAGCGCATTTCTGGCTTGTTGCCCAGACGCTCGACAATATCCCGGGTAATCGCGATAGCATGAGAGTCGTTTTCAGCCAAGTGATCCGTCACACCACTGACCTTGCAGTGCATTTCCCCTCCGCCGAGCGACTCGGCATCAACAATCTCTCCAGTGGCGGCTTCCACCAGAGTGGGACTCCCCAGATACATATAGCCTTGCTCTCTTACGATCACCGCCTCATCACACAAGGCGGGCATGTAAGCCCCACCAGCGGTGGACGGCCCATGAACGATGGCAATTTGGGGAATACCCTCCGCCGACATCATGATCTGGTTATAAAAGATGGAGCCCATCTGCCCGTCATCCGGGAAGATACCCGGCTGCTCAGGCAAGTTAGCCCCCCCACTTTGAACCAAGGTGATACACGGCAGGCGGTGCTTCCAGGCATACATTTGCGCACGCACGTGTTTTTTTGCCGTGAGCGCATAGTAAGAGCCTCCCTTAACCGTGGCGTCATGCGCCAGGATCATGCACCGTCGGCCATGGATCAGTCCTACACCCGTAATAAACCCGCCACTGGGAAGTTCATTATTATGCAGATCTAACCCAACCAGCATCCCTAACTCCAAAAACGGTGAGCCGGGGTCACACAGTGCTTTGATGCGGTCACGCACCATCATTTGATTGCGCTTTTTATGCAGTTCTCTCGCTTTCTCGGGACCACCCAATTTGACTTCACCTCGACGGCGGTGAAGCTCCTCGACGCGTTTTTGGAACGCTTCTTTGTTGGCTAAAAACTCTTTTGAAGTTATTGATATTTGAGACTGAATAATCGGCATAATGACTTCACTTTCGTTGTTATATTTAAAAATAGGACTCATTATTGGCGCAATAAACTTGCGCTATATGGCCTCACTTATTTACGGCTCTCTTGATTCAAATGATAACGCGCGCGGCTATCTACGATACGCTTGCAAAATAGTATCAAGAGCCCTTAAATTGACATCCAAAATTCTAATCCCTGTTAGAGAAATATTCTAATACTTGTTAGAATTGGGGGGACGTGGAACGCACTTCCCTCTAAACATCATCTCGATTTTATTAATTTAACTACACAACAGGAGGATCTCTTATGGATCTCGAACTCGCAGGAAAATCCGTGGTCGTCACAGGCGGCGGTTCAAACATTGGCCGGGCCATTGTGCTTCAGTTTGCCGAAGAAGGCGCTAACATCACCATTGGTGATATCGACACAGCATCCGCAGAAAAAGTCGCCAAGCTGGCAATCGAAAGAGGTGCAGCAGATGCTCAGGTGGTTAAAACAGATGTCACTAACATTGATGATGTCAACGCACTGTTTAATGCAGCCACCAGTAAATACGGTTCGTTAGATGCGCTGGTCAACAATGTCGGTTGGGACAACCTGATGCTGTTTACGGAAACAACGCCCGAATTCTGGAACAAAGTCATCAACATCAACTACGTGGGCGTACTGAACTGCTGTAAAGCTGCGCTTGACATCATGATTCCTCAAGGCACAGGCGGTTCAATCGTATCAATCAGCTCCGACGCCAGCCGTCAAGGTGAGCCACGTGAAGCCGTTTACGGTGGCGTTAAGGCAGCCATTAACAGTCTGATGAAAACACTTGCCAAAGAAAATGGTCGTTTCCAAATTCGCTGCAACGCAGTCTGCCCAGGGGTCACTATTCCCGCAGACGATGAAGTCGGCAACGAAAGTATGTGGACAAACAAAGACGCTATGTTTAATGATGAGCAACTGGCGAGGGTTGCCAAGGCGCTGCCACTGAAAAAGGTTGGACGCCCTCAGGACGTTGCCAACCCTGTGGTATTCCTCTCGTCGGCCAAACGTGCCGGCCACATCACAGGCCAAGTCCTCAGCGCCAGTGGCGGTTACAGCATGATTGGTTAGGTATGACTTACGACTGATCAATCAGGCCCGGTGAACCTCAAGGTCACCGGGCTTTTTATTGCCTCAATACAGCATAAAATCAACACCATGAGGCCGTCCCGCATTCATTTAAAACGTGGACAGTCCGCCATTAATACTCAGGGTTTGGCCTGTCACAGCATCACCACCAGGACCCGCAAAAAAGGCGACCGCTTTAGCAATATCATCACAATGCACATCAAACATCATACGTTTACGCAGATGATCGATCATGCCTTTGTGTTTTTCACTGGGCTCCATGCTCTCAGAAACACTCATGCCCCAGCGTGGCACCGCATCTGAAATAAAGCTCATCGCAACAGAGTTCACATGAATTTTGTCACGACCAAACTCTCGGGCCAACGCCCGGCACATTTGCATCATACCGGCCGTGGAGCCCCCAATCAGTGACTCACCCACCGTGGCAACCCGACCAGCATCGGTTCCAACCGCGATGATGCGTCCACCTCCTGCTTTTTTCATATGCGGATATACCGCACGGATAGCGTAGGCGCGAGTCAGCCAGTGTGCACGGATGTAGCGATCAAGGTCTTCAATGCCCATATCTTTGAACAGCGCGAAAGCAGGCGAGTCTGTACTCGCACCCGCGCCACTGGCCGCCAAAATATCAATATGCCCCATTCGCTCGGCAACCCGATCAACCATTGCCTGAATATCTTCTGCTTTCAGCAAGTCAGCTTTTTCAAAACAGGCCTCACCTCCGGCGGCCTGAATTTCCGAGACAATATTGTCACCGGCTTCCTGATTACGGCCATTGACGACAACAAAAGCACCCAAAGATGCCAGCCGTTTGGCAATTGCGGCGCCAATAAACGCCGTTGCCCCGGTCACAATCGCAACTTTTCCGGCCAGTTCTTGTGTTTGATTTCCCATAAAGTCCTCCAAGGTTAAATGTCAATTTTTTCTAAAAAATTGTTCAGATTATATCTCTTTAATCAATCGTCAATAAGCGCTGTTTAATTTTTAGATTGTCGGGGAGTTATGGATAACGGTGTCGGCAATGCCCCAAACGCTGGCTTAAGATATTGCCCATTCTGTCGCTATTTTCTGCAAATACAACCCGTTAAACAGTCATTCTGTCAGCCCCTTTGGCCATTCAGGTAATTAACATGCGAAAACAAACTGGCTTTACTCTCATTGAACTTATTGTCGTCATGATCATTCTAGGTGTATTGGCAACAACCGCTTTGCCTAAGTTTATGGATGTCACCAGCCAGTCTCACGAAGCAGCGGTCGCCGGAACGGGCGGGGCCTTTGGCAGCGCTGTTTCACTGGCGCACGCTCAGTGGATCGCCAACGGACATGTGACAAGTATTGATGATCTGGCAGGGTTTGGCGACGGCACGATTGATACCAGCACCAGCGGCTGGCCAACGGATACAGCGGGTAATAATGACCTCAGCACAGCAACACATTGCATTAATATTTGGAATGGTTTGATGCAAAACCCTCCCACCGCCGTGACGGGCAGCAGCACGAAAGCCAGTTACATCGCAACGGTTAATGCCAGCGCAAATACCTGTACGTACACCTACAATAAGGCGACGAATATGTCGATCACCTACGACGCAGACACAGGCAATGTCTCCGTCGACAGTGATAGCACGAGCTGATAACGGGGCACCTCTGTCGTGGATAGCAATATGGGCAGTAGAGGCCAAAAAATTTCTGCCCTGAGAGCCAAGGCTGGTTTTACGCTGGTTGAGCTGGTTGTCGTCATGATCATTGTGGGTGTGTTAGCCACTGTCAGTGCCCCTAAATTCTTTTCAACCGCGACCTTTTCAGAGCGAGGATTTACAGCGGAGGTGATGACGGCCATTCGGTTTGCTCAGAACTTGTCCTCCACGACAGGCTGCGACATCCGCATGGTCACGCTCGGAAACGAGATTGTCTTACAGCACTGGAACAGCTGTATCCCAGCTGACCATGCATCCGGCCCTTACCAGGCTGTCAAGCACCCAAACGGTGGTCAGGCCTATCGTAAAACGGCCCCCAGCGGTCTCGCGCTCCCCACTGTTGATGTGTATTTCGATAATCTTGGGAAGCCTTATGCCAGTAGTACGTCAAGCCTGCTAACAACACCACTCGATCTCAACATTGGCAGCCGGACTATTCGCATTGAACCTCACAGCGGTTTTAGCCATGTGCTATGACCCCGTGAATTGTCACCGCCGCAAGCAAGCAGGCGTCACGCTAATCGAATTGATCATTTCAATCACAGTCATCTCTGTCGCTCTGGTGGCCATTCTAGGCGCATTTTCACAGAGTATTGCGAAAAGCGCCGACCCCGCCATTCGCGCCCAAGCGGCTTCCATTGCCATGGCTTACATGGAAGAGGTGCTCTTACAACCCTACGCAGACCCAGCCGGGTCGGATACAGGCGGTTGTGAAGAAGGTAACAACCGCGCCACTTATGATGATGTGAATGATTACAACTGTATTAATGACACGACTGGGGCCAAAGACCGTAATAACAACCTCATTCCAGGCCTGGAGGGTTACAACGTTCAAGTGAGCGTAAGGCCTTCAACGTTGAATGGCGCAGCTGCCCAGGAAATTGTTGTCACGACGACATACGATGGCGATGCGAATCTCAACGTATCGCTCACAGCTTTCCGGGTGGACTACTGATGCGCCCGTGTCCTCAACAATCCGGTTTCACATTAGTCGAGCTGATTATTACTCTGGTTATCTCCGTCATTCTGAGTGGCATTGTTAGCCAATTCATCACTCGCCCGGTGGAGGCTTATGCCAACCAAGAGATGCGCGCTCGACTCGTGAGCACCGCCGAACTGACATTCAAGCAGTTCCAATACGACATCCGCAGTGCCGTGCCCAACTCCCCTCGAATTGCCTGTGGAGGACAGTGCATTGAGTTTCTATCACTCAAAACATCCGGACGCTACCGAGCCCAGGCTCCTGGTGATCTACTGGACTTTAACCCAAGTGCCAACGACACCGCCTTCGAAGTACTGAGTATGTTGCCCAGTCACCAGGCGGTGACCACCTCACCGGACCCCGATGCTTGCCAGAACGGAACCGCAGACTGCCTGATTGTCTACAACACAGGTTTAGCAGGCTCCAATGCCTTTAACCTGGATAACGCGGCAACAATCAATGCTGTCACCAGTGCCTCACCTCAAGTCATCATTTTCGATAACACACGCTTTGCCACAGGTTTAAACGCCTTTCCTGTCCCCTCTCCGCACCAGCACTTCGCAATATCAGACGGCCCTGTCACCTATTTATGCGATGCAGCAGCCGGTACACTTCGAAAATATTGGAGCTACCCGATTGTCCCCAATCAAACAGATGTCGACACAGCAGTGGAGCTCACCGCTTATTCCAACACCCAGGAGGCTCTCATCAGCAAAAACGTGAGCAGCTGCCAATTTATCTATACCCCCGGTTCAGCCACACACAGCAGTTTGGTGATCGTGAAGTTACAGCTCAGTGATAAAAATGCCTCAGGGTCAACGGAGCGTATCCAGTTACTCAAACAAATTCACGTATCCAACACACCCTAACAGGCTTTATGATGCAAACGATTTATTCCAAACACAGTCAAAAGGGCTTCTCGATTGTCAGCGCGATTTTCATCGTGACCGTTCTGGCCGCTCTGGCCAGTTACACTGTCTCTATCAGCGCTGTACAACACACTTCAAACACTCAGACATTACAGAAAATGCGCGCCCGGCTCGCAGCCTACAGCGGCTTGGAATGGGGCATTCGTTACATACAGGACAATAATACCTGCCCACCCGGCGGCATCAGTTTTACTGTGACAGCCTTTACTGTTTCCATTTCACAATGCGATGCATCAGCTCTCATTACAGAAGGAACAAGCAGCTATCACAGCTTTGTGATAGAAAGCCATGCAGCTACAACGGGCAAAGTCTTTGGCGAACGTGACTATGTGGCTTCTACCCAGCAGGTTATCATTACAGGCCCCTAACGGCCCGAGTGCTCTGATAGCGCCTGCTTGAGCGCCAATGCCTTGTCCAAGGCAATTTCGACATCTTCGGCCAGATAGGTAAAGTGCCCCATTTTTCGCCCAGCTTTCGGCACTTTTTTGCCGTATAAATGCAATTTCGCCTGCTCATCTCTGAGGATAACCAGCCAGTCAGGTTCACCGCTCACGCCCCATAAATCCCCCATGAGATTAACCATAACAGCCGCTGATCGGAGCTGCGTACTTCCCAACGGCAGTTGACAGAGCGCGCGAAGTTGCTGCTCAAACTGGCATGTGTCAGCGGCATCTTGCGTAAAATGGCCACTGTTATGCGGTCTTGGAGCGATTTCGTTAATCAACACATCGCCTGTTTTTGTGATAAAAAACTCAACAGCCAGTACGCCTACGTAGTCCATGGCGTGAGCAAGCTTAACGGCAAGCACTTGCGCCTTATCAGCCATACTCGGATTGATCCGGGCCGGCACAATGGTGTAATCAAGAATACCCCGAGTGTGAACATTTTCTGCCGCCGGGTAACAGGCCACTTGCCCATCTTGGCTGCGTGCGAGCACGATGGAGACTTCGGTTGCAATAGCCACCCGCTCCTCCAGCACACAGGGGACCTCCCCCATCGCTCGAAAAGCCTGATCAACCTCATCTTGTGTGCCGCATAACGACTGACCTTTACCGTCATACCCCATGCGAGCCGTCTTCAATATCGCTTCACCACCACCCAAGGCATGCCACGCTGCTGCGATCTGACTTGGCTGAGAAATGGCGCTAAAAGGTGCGGTTTGCAATCCATGGCGTTGCAGAAAGGTTTTTTCCTGAATACGATCCTGGGCAATAGAAACCGCTGCGGCCGAAGGCGATACAATACATTGAGAAGACAACTGTTCCAGCACATCAGCGGGCACATTTTCAAACTCAGTTGTAACAGCCTGACAATGCGTCTTCAGCCATGTCAATGCACTTTCATCATCATACGGAGCACAGAGGTGCTCATCCGCCACGCGCCCTGCGGGGCTTTCGGGATCAGGATCCAGCACGGCCACATCGTAGCCTATCTCACTGGCCACAAGGCTCAACATCCGGCCCAGTTGCCCACCGCCAACAATACCAATTCGATGCCCAGGTAAGACGGGTGGTTGATGCGTCATGATTCCGGAGGGAGTTTCATGGAGAGTGCTGCCTGCTCAAGAGAAGCTTTAAACGCCTCTAACCGATCAGGCAAACCTGGAAGTTGATCCGCCAAAAGGCTTGCCGCAAAAATACCCGCATTGGCTGCTCCCGCTTCACCAATGGCAAACGTTGCAACAGGAACCCCTTTAGGCATTTGTACAATGGAAAACAGAGAGTCCTGCCCATTCAAATAGCGAGAAGGGACGGGGACACCCAAGACGGGTAATACCGTTTTTGACGCCAGCATGCCTGGCAAATGCGCAGCCCCACCCGCACCAGCGATAATACATTTGAGCCCTCGTGAAGCAGCTGACTCGGCGTATTCAAACATGAGATCGGGTGTTCGATGGGCAGAAACTACCCGATATTCACAAGGAACACCCAGTTCATCCAGTTTTTCGATAGCACATCGCATAACGGGCCAGTCACTGCTACTACCCATCACGACGCCAACAAGTGGGTCCGCCATAGTTCACCGTTTGCACAAAAAAGCTGGAATTTTCCCCTGTTTTATATTTTTTATCCAGTTTTCTAGTTAAAAAGGATAATATTTCGCGCCACTTCGCCCCGTTCGAGCTGCTCGATACCCGTATTGATCTCTTCTAATTTGAGATGTCCGGAAATCATATCATCCAGTTTTAGTTTACCGGACAAATAAAAGTCAACAAACCGTGGCATATCCACCCGTGAGCGGTTAGACCCCATCATCGTGCCTTGTATTTTCTTTTCTTTGAGAAAATCCGGACCATGCAGTTCGACCATCGTACCAACAGGGATCATACCGATAACCGTCGCGGTCCCCCCTACTCCTAACATTTTAAAGGCTTGCTCTGTTGTCTTTTTTAGCCCGATCGCCTCAAAAGAATAGTGTACCCCGCCCTGTGTCATTTCCCGGACTTGACCAACAGGATCAACTTCCGCAGCATTAATCACGTCGGTTGCCCCAAATTTTTTCGCCAATGATAATTTGGCCGGCACCTGGTCAATTGCAATAATCCGTCCAGCACCCGCAATCGCTGCACCATTGATGCAGGAAAGGCCCACGCCACCGCAGCCAATGACAGCAACCGTTGTTCCGGGCTCAACTCCTGCTGTGTGAAAAACAGCACCTAGCCCTGTAGTCACCCCACAACCGATCAAAGCGGCTCGGTCCAGAGGCATATCGGGACGGATTTTTACAATCGCATGCTCATGAACCAGCATATGCTCAGCAAATGAAGACAGGCTTAAGAATTGATGCATATCCCCATCACCCACAATCAGCCTCGGCTCCTCTTCACTGTCCCTTTTAACTTCGGGGCTGTCACACCGGGACATGTGTCCCGTTAAACAGTGCTCACAATGCCCACAAAAAACAGATAAACAGGTAATCACGTGATCCCCTGGCTTGACGTAAGTCACATCTTCTCCAACGGCCTCCACCACTCCAGATGATTCATGACCTAACACAGCGGGCAAAGGATGTGGGTAATCACCATTAATAAAGTGCAAATCGCTGTGGCAAATACCAGCCGCCGCTGTTCTTACTAATACTTCGTGTGATTTAGGTTTGGATATTTGAATATTTTCGATAGACAGTGGTTTCCCAACCTCGGTCAATACTGCTGCTTTCATGGAACCCTCCTGATGAACTTGATAATGCAAATTTTGTCTATAGTTTTGTTGACACTTGCCGAACAGTAGTCAGTAGCGCTGACTAAAAAATAACCTTTCCTTATGATTAACTTATGGTAAAAAAGTTTTTTATTTTTTTTTTTAATATTTACTTGACTCACATACTAACAAACACTATAGTTTGAACCGTGGACGCGAGAGAGACGATATCCTCTCAAAATCCAGAGCCCTAATGCTCTACTGTTAAGTTTCGGGCTTAATGTGCGACTAGCCCACGCACACATTTCCTCCATCCCCTTGGTCCCGTAGCACTTACGGGATCTTTTTTTTTGCGCGAAAGAAATTTATTGTGCTGCGCAACACTCAAGCACTTTGCTCAATTATTTCAGGCCCCACTGATTGAATCAGCAAGGCCTTTCCATAACGAACTTCTTAGAAAAAGGTTAATAAGCCAATACTTCACGCCCAAAAAGTTCTCGGGCAACCACCATTTTCTGAACTTGCGATGTGCCATCGGCAAACTCAATACCAATCGTGTCGCGCAAGCGCTGTTCAAATGGGAAGTCTGATGTGTACCCATAATGACCATGAAGCTGCATGCAGGTATAAATGGCATCAATACAAAAACGCTGGCCCATTGCTTTACAGATGGACGCCTCTTTTGTGTGAGACAGACCTTGGTCTCTCAACCATAGTGTCCTGTAACAATATAACTTGATCAACTCAACATGCGAATGCGCTTCAACTAAAGGAAACTGGACACCCTGAAACTTCCCAATGGGCTTGCCAAAGGCTTTTCTTTCTTTGATGTAGTGACCGGTTTCTTCGATAGAAATTTCAGCCGCCCCCACGCACATCAGCGTCAGCAAAACACGCGCAATATCAAACAGTTTCATGGCTTCTGGGAAGCCTCGGCCTTGTGTTCCCAATAGGTTTTCTTTGGGTATTCTCACCCCCTGAAAAGAGGCGGACCCTCGTCTGATGGCTTTGTGCCCCATGTCGTCATAGGGCGAACGACTAAAGCCCTCCGAATCGGTAGGAACGAAAAATAAAGAAACACCAGTGGAGCCATCATCTTGTTTAGTTTTCGCAAAAACAAGCAGGGCATCGGCTTCCATAACCATGCTAATCGACGCCTTTTCCCCTGTGATGACCCACTCATCACCCTCCAGCTCGGCACGTGTGATCAACCCTGCCGCATCGGACCCGGAACCCGGCTCCGTGAGACAAAAACCCAAGAGTTTTTCGGCCGCCAGTACCTGTGGTATCCACTCATCTTTAATGTGGTCTGGCGCAAGGTTTTCCAGCAGAAGCGATAGACCACCGCACAAAAGAACCGGGTAAGCTGCGTTAAAATCACCCCGGGCAACTTCATAGGTAATCACACCATGGGCCAGCGCTCCGAGCTCACTACCACCATACTGTGAACCGGCCAAACTGCTGAAAAAGCCCATTTGCCCCATTTCTTTATACATTTCATGTGGGAACTCACCCGACTTATCCCAATACTGATATTTCGGTAAGAGTTTTTCGTTCGCATAACGCCGTACCGTATCGGCAATCGCCTGAATATCATCCGACAAATTAAAATCCACGATAGGATCCTCCGTTTATATTAAAAATAAAAAGCAAAACCAACCGGGTTGAGATCCAAACTTTATAGAGTGCTCAATCCCGCTAATATTATTCTGTTTTGTCACCATCTAAACTTTTACTGACAATTTCGTAAACGTCTTTAGACAAATCTGGTAAATCCAATAGCCGTTCTAAGTGGCTTTTCATCTGTCCTTGTCTCACTGCATCATAACGTCGCCAGCGACTCAAACCCGTAACCAGCCGTGCGGCGATCTGTGGATTGCGTGTATTCATTTCAACGACATAGTCCGCCAATAAACGATAGCCTTCACCATCCTGCTGATGAAAACGAACTGGATTACTTAAGCAAAATGCACCAACAAGCGCGCGTAGACGGTTGGGGTTTGACGGTTCAAAATCATCATGACCGGTTAACTGCCTGACTCGTGCCAGTGTATCGGGAAGCGTAGATAAAGCCTGTACGGTAAACCATTTGTCAATCACCAGGCGTTGCCCTTGCCATTTGCGGTAAAACGCGGAAAGCGCTTGTTCACGGTGTTCGCCATCAATATTAGTGAGTACCGATAACGCTGCCATAGTATCCGTCATCGTCGTTGCGCGCTGAAACTGTTGATACCCCAACGTTTCCCACTGGCTGCTTTGCAAACTGCCCAGATAAGACAAACACAGGTTCTTGATTTGACGACAAGCCATGGCATCGGGATTAATGACATCATCACTTTGGTTAGCGGCGTTGTAGTAAATCCGTTCAAACTCGGACTCAAAGGCTTCGGCCAATGACTTTTTGACAAATTGCCGCGCATGAAAAAGCGCTTCGATGTCAATCAAGGGCATAGCTTCCCCCACCGTTTCTTCAGTCGGGAGCGCAAGCGCAGCGGCCACAATTGCCGGTGACGTGGCTGACTCAGATAACAGCTTCTCACACGCGTCACGCAAATAGGTATTAAGCACCAGGCTTTTACCCTGGCGAACATCGTCACTTAGCTTTTTGATGACACGGCCACTCAATGTTTGAGCGGCTTCCCAGCGATTGAAGGCATCCGTGTCATGTGCCATTAAAAAAGCCAAATCTTCATCCGGGTAGTCAAAAGCCAATTTTACAGGCGCAGAGAAACCGCGTAGCAAAGATGGCACTGGTTTTTCTTTGATGCCGTCAAAAACAATGCGTTGTTTGGCTTGGGTAATATCCACAACTTGTGCTCGCCCCGTCTCAAGCTCTTGGCCATCCTTGCTCATGAGTGCGAGCGCCAGGGGAATATGCAACACCTGCTTATCCGGCTGTCCCGGTGTCGGCGGAGTGCGCTGAGACACTGTCAAAGCATATTGTTCGCTATCCGCATCATAATCTTCTGTTACAGTGAGTTCAGGGGTACCCGCTTGCCCGTACCAGCGTTTGAACTGCGTAAGATCAATGCCGCTGGCATCTTGCATGGCTTGAACAAAATCATCACACGTTACGGCCTGCCCATCGTGACGGGCGAAATAGAGATCCATACCTTTGCGAAAATTTTTAGCCCCCAGCAAGGTGTGCATCATCCGGATGACTTCGGCGCCCTTTTCATACACCGTCACCGTGTAGAAGTTGTTAATTTCGATGTAAGACGCCGGGCGCACTGGATGCGCCACCGGGCTGGCGTCTTCGGGGAATTGGCGCGCGCGCAGCAGGCGCACATCTTCAATCCGCTTAAGGTCAGGATTATTCCTATCAGCACTGAATGTCTGGTCCCGAAACACGGTCAAACCTTCTTTTAAGCTGAGCTGAAACCAGTCCCGGCAGGTGACCCGGTTCCCTGTCCAATTGTGGAAGTATTCGTGGGCAATCACGGCCTCAATATTCAGAAAATCCTGATCCGTTGCGGTCTCTTTGTCGGCCAAAACAAATTTTGAATTAAAAATGTTCAAGCCTTTGTTTTCCATGGCCCCCATGTTGAAGTCATCCACCGCAACAATCATGTAAATATCGAGGTCGTACTCGAGCCCGTACACCTGCTCATCCCAGCGCATGGCATGCTTGAGCGACGCCATCGCATGACTGCACTGGCCGATATTATGCGCTTCGGTATAAATTTTCAGACAAACTTCCCGGCCCGATGCCGTCGTATAACAATCTTCGATATGCGCCAGGTCCCCCGCCACCAATGCAAACAAATAGGCCGGCTTCGGGTGCGGGTCTTCCCAGGTTGCGCTGTGCTGGCCATTTGCCAGATCCTGCCTGTCGATACAATTGCCATTGGCAAGCAGTACAGGGTAGCGGGCTTTATCAGCAACCAGTGTGGTGCGAAACCGAGCCATAACGTCAGGCCGATCCAGATAGTAAGTGATTTTGCGAAAGCCCTGCGCTTCACATTGCGTGCAGAAATTGCCGCTGGATTGGTAGAGGCCTTCCAGGGAAGTATTGTTCTGTGGGTAAATTTCGGTGACGATTTCAAGCACACAACGCGCAGGGACTTCTTGAATCGTCAAACATTCATCGTCCATGACATAGTCGGACGGCATCAGGTGCTCACCATCCATTTTGATAGACTTGAGCACCAACTCTTCACCATCCAGCACCAATGGCCGATGGCTTCCAGCATCTGCCCGTACAACCGATAATGTACTGCTGACCTGTGTTGACTGCTCGCCCAGTACGATGTGTAAATCAACCTCGTCAATCAAAAAGTCAGGGCGGCGATAGTCTTGGAGGCGAATTGTTTTAGGCGCCTGATTCTCTTTCATTACCCAGTCCTCATCCTTCAAACAGAACACTTAATTAAAAATTAACGCCAGAAATTCGCATCAACGACATAAACAGCCAGCCATCAATCCATTCACCCAAACCGTTCACAGCTTATTGATTAACTTTCGAGTACAAAAGCAAAGTCTTTTGGCCGTTAATCATCATTGCATGGGCCAATTGGCTAAACTTTGGACAAAAACCACACTTAATTTGTTTCACTATGTACGGACTTCGCAATTTACGTCTACTGATTTTATTTGGCGTACTTATATTAGCCATTGTTTACACGGTACATCAATTCATCTACTCACGCGCCTGGAATTCGCCACTTCAAGTTGTTATTTACCCCATCAACGGGGATGGCACCGAGCACACACAAGACTACATCGACACGCTCACGGAGGCTCACTTTAACGATATTGACCAATTTATGGCGCGCGAGGCAAAACGCTATCAATTATTATTAGTTCACCCGACAGAAACCCGTCTTGGCCCCCAAGTCAGTCAACCACCACCTAAGTTACCCGAGGATGCTGGCCCTTTCACATCACTTTTATGGGGACTCAAAACCCGCTGGTGGGCCTACAAAGTCACACCCGAAAACGATGATGGATGGGATACCGTACGTATGTATGTTGCTTACCACAGCGGTCAACGTTTAGGAGCGCTGGATCACTCACTGGGTTTGCAAAAAGGCTTGATGGGTATTGTCAACGCCTTCGCCCTTGTCTCACAGAATAAACAAAATAATATCGTCATTGCTCACGAATTGTTACACACCGTCGGTGCGACTGATAAATACAATACGGCCCTCGCACCGATCTATCCGGAGGGTTACGCCAACCCTCACAGAAAACCGCTTTACCCGCAACGCAGTGCAGAAATCATGGCTGGGCGTATTCCCACATCAGAATACGCTTCCTATATGGCGCATAGCTTAAAAAGCGTCATCATTGGGCCTAAAACCGCAAAAGAAATCAATTGGCTCAAAGACTAGCGAACCCCAAGGCCGCATTTTCTTCCAGCCCATCTACCCTTACAATGTCGCGTTTTAGCAAAGGCTCTCAACGACCGTTTCAACCATGACACATCACCTCATTCTGGGTGGCGCACGTTCAGGAAAAAGCCGTTTTGCCGAACAATTGGCAACCCGCTCTGGCCGGCCTGTCACCTATATAGCCACCTGCCAACCCGGAAAAGACGCTGAATTGGCTGAACGCATTGCGGCTCACCAAGCCAGGCGCCCCGAAAGCTGGGCGGTGATCGAAGAACCCACTCGCCTTGCAGCGACCTTACAAGCCACTGCGCGCGACGCACACTGCATTCTGGTAGACTGCCTGACACTCTGGATCACAAACCTGTTGCTCAAAGAAGACCCCCATCTTCTGAAGACAGAACAGCAGGCGTTGGTAGATACCCTGCCGACACTGCCCGGCCAGATCTTACTCATCAGTAATGAAGTTGGGCAGGGCATTACCCCAGTTAACACACTCTCTCGCCGTTTTATTGACCAGGCAGGGGAGTTGCACCAAACACTTGCGCAGATTTGTCATACCGTCACGCTAGTAACGGCCGGACTCCCGCAAAAACTAAAATAACGAGGAAACACGATGACGCACTGGATCGACTCCCCCTGCCAGCCCCTTGACCACCCGGCGCAGGAGGCCGCCACAGCAAGACAGGCCCAACTGACCAAGCCACCAGGTGCGTTAGGCCAGTTGGAAACCCTGGCAATTCAGTTGGCCAGATGGCCCTGTCTATCGCGT
>OBIC01000274.1_pt1 | contig 17515 bp, 17 predicted proteins | sample 1519831 | NCBI WGS metagenome assembly OBIC01 (sample SAMN03019805, study PRJEB22545) | beach sand metagenome | biome: beach; feature: sea beach; material: beach sand | place: USA: Municipal Pensacola Beach, FL | collected 2010-10-20 | depth 40-45 cm m | reverse complement strand
CGCAAGGGGCCAGCGGTTCGCGCCACCCGAGCGCAAGCAGACCGTGTCCTGTACCGCAATGCCATTCGCCGCGTCGTGGAATCGTCTGCGGGTGTCACGACTTTTCAGCAGACGGTCGCAGACTTGTTGATCGAGCAAGACGCGGTGCGCGGCGTGGTGACCGAAATGGGCCTGCGGTTTTACGCCCCTGCGGTGGTGCTCACCACAGGGACGTTTTTGGGTGGTGTCATTCACATTGGCCTAGAGCGCAGCGCCGGTGGTCGCGCCGGTGATCGACCGGCGAACCGACTGGCAGAACGGCTGCGGACGTATCCGTTCAGGGTTGGTCGACTAAAAACCGGTACCCCGCCACGGATTGACGGGCGCACAGTGGACTTCAAGGTGCTTGAGCCCCAGCCTGGCGATGACCCGCGGCCAACGCTGTCCTTTCTGGGCAGCACCACCAGCCACCCGCGCCAGGTGCACTGCCACATCGCACACACCAACCCTGAAACCCACGACATCATTCGTGCGGGCCTGGACCGTTCCCCGATGTACAGCGGTGCAATTGAAGGTCGAGGTCCAAGGTACTGCCCATCCATTGAGGACAAGATCAACCGTTTCGCCGACAAAGCCTCCCACCAGGTCTTTCTGGAACCGGAAGGTTTGAACACCCATGAACTCTACCCGAATGGGATTTCCACGAGCTTGCCATTTGACGTGCAGCTGGCGCTCGTGCGATCGATCCGCGGTCTGGAACAAGCTGAGATCACCCGCCCCGGATATGCCATTGAGTACGACTACTTCGATCCCAGAGACCTCAAGCCGTCCCTGGAAACCAAAGACATCCGCGGCCTTTTTTTCGCGGGCCAGATCAATGGCACCACCGGGTACGAGGAAGCGGCAGCCCAAGGCCTGCTCGCGGGCGTCAACGCGCTGCGCCAGGTGCGTGATCTCCCAGCCTGGTCGCCGGGGAGGGAAACGGCCTACCTGGGTGTGTTGGTGGACGATCTGCTGACGCACGGTGCGAGTGAGCCCTACCGAATGTTCACCAGCCGCGCCGAGTACCGCTTGCTGTTGCGAGAGGACAACGCGGACCTGCGCTTGACCGAGATCGGGCGAGACCTGGGTCTGGTGGATGACCAGCGTTGGCGCGCGTTTGAAGACCACCGAGATGCACTGGTCAGAGCGCGCCAGCGCTGGTCGGCGCACCGGCTGCGCCCCGGGACCAGCGCTGCGAAGCGCTTTGAGGCCCGCTTCGGTGCCCCACTCAACCGCGAGTCGAGTCTGCTGGAACTGCTCAAGCGGCCGGATGTCGATGGCCTGGGTTTGGCAGCGGTGGCCGAACTCGATGGTCCACCCGACCGGACCACCGAACAGCTTGAAATTGAAGCCAAATACGCCGGCTACATCGACCGCCAAACCCTGGAAATACAGCGCGTTAAAGAACAAGAGCAGATGCCGATTCCGCCATCAATGGATTACGCAAACATTCGTGGCCTCTCCCATGAAGTGCGACAGAAGCTGGAGTCCGCACGCCCCGATACCCTGGGACGTGCCGCACGGGTTCCCGGCGTGACTCCAGCGGCTGTGTCGCTGCTGTTGGTGCACCTGAAAAAATCCAAAGGTGAGCGTGAGGCCCGGGTTCGGCAGCAGGCTTGAGTGCTCAAGCGATGTCACCGCCAATGGACCTGCAGGCCGGCCTCGATCGGATGCACCTCGCCCTGGATACTGAAGCCCGCACCCAGCTGCAGCGGTACGCTGCGCTGCTCGAACGCTGGAACCGGGCCTACAACCTGGTGGGACGCGGTGAAGCAAGTCGCTTGATCGAGCGCCACCTGCTGGATTCGCTCACCGTGCTGGATGCCTGCCATGGCCAGCGCCGCCTTGACCTGGGCAGCGGCGCGGGCCTGCCTGGCATTCCGTTGGCCATCGCCGGCGGGCCGGGTTGCCAGTGGACCCTGATCGACAGCAATGGGAAGAAAACCCGTTTCTTGTTTCAGGCTGTATTAGAATTGGGCCTTGAGCATGTTCGGGTGGTGCAGCAGCGGTTCAGTGCATTTTCTACCGCAGTTCCGTACGACACCATCGTTGCTCGGGCGGTGGGCCCCATGGAGGCACTGGTTCGCGAGAGTTGGCACCTTTCAGGTGCAGGGACGCGCTACCTCTTTCTGAAGGGCAGGTACCCTGCGGATGAGTTGGCTGTTTTGTCCGCGCAGGTGCGGTTGATCGATGTTGTGGCACTTCCGGTGTTCGCGGATACCGCCGAACGGCATCTGGTGATATTGGAGCGTTGAGTGTGGCGCGGACCATCGCGGTGACCAATCAAAAAGGCGGTGTGGGAAAAACCACAACCACCATCAACCTCGGCGCATCCCTGGCAGCGACCCGCCGTCGCGTTCTGGTGGTGGATCTAGATCCCCAGGGAAATACCACCACGGGCAGCGGGGTGGACAAGTCCCAACTGCAGCACTCTGTGTACGACCTGCTCATGGGCACCTTCGAAGCTGCCAGGGTGCGCATTTCCCGCCCCGACTGCGGGTATGACCTGATCCCCGCGAATGACGACGTCACCGCGGCAGAGGTTGGCCTGGTGCAGGAACCCCACAAGGACCAGCGGCTGCGCGCAGCATTGTCTCCGCTGCAAGCAGAGTATGACTACATTCTGATCGACTGCCCGCCGGCCTTGAGCATGCTGACGGTCAATGCCTTGGTGGCGGCGCAGGGGGTCATCATTCCGATGCAATGTGAGTACTATGCCTTGGAAGGGTTGACCGCTCTGCTCAGCACCATTGAGCGCATCCGCGCCCAGTTGAACCCCGCGCTGGTGATCGATGGCCTGCTGCGAACCATGTTTGACCCGCGCAGCAGCCTCACGCGGGATGTGTCGGAGCAACTGGAAACCCACTTTCCCGACCAGCTGTTCTCAACACCCATCCCCCGAAATGTACGCCTTGCTGAGGCGCCGAGCCACGGGCTACCGGCGTTGCAGTATGACCGCACATCCCGCGGAGCCGTGGCCTATCTTGCCCTGGCCGGTGAGCTGCTGCGCCGCGGCGACGGTGGTCCAGGGGACGCCACTGAGGTGGGCGCATGACCAAGCGCAAACGCGGCCTGGGACGCGGGCTCGATGCACTGCTCGGCGACCTGGAGTCGACACCGGTTGCTCCCGAATCGGCAGGGGGCAGTGAAACGCTTCGCGACCTTCCCGTCGAACAGTTGCGTCGGGGGCGATATCAGCCGCGCCGCGACATGGACCCCCAGGCGCTTGATGAGTTGGCCGCCTCGATTCGCCATCAGGGCGTGATGCAGCCCATCGTGGTGCGGGCGCTCCCGGGCCAGGAGGGCTTTGAGATCGTCGCGGGCGAGCGCCGCTGGCGGGCTGCTCAGCTTGCCGGTCTTGCCCGCATTCCGGCGTTGGTCAGAGACATTGACGACGAGGCGGCCATCGCCATGGCGTTGATCGAAAACATCCAGCGTGAGGACCTCAACCCGCTTGAAGAAGCCATTGCCCTGGACCGACTGCACCGCGAATTCGAGTTGACCCACCAACAGACTGCGGAGGCGGTGGGCAAATCCCGCACTGCGGTCACCAACCTGCTGCGCTTGCTTGAATTGACCGACGAGGTCAAAACGCTGCTCGAGCACGGCGACCTAGAAATGGGCCACGCGCGTGCCCTCTTGGCCTTGCCGCCGGAGCGACAGGGGGAGGTCGCAGGTCAAGTGGTTGCAGGTGGACTCTCGGTCCGCCAGACCGAAGCCCTGGTGCGCGAGCGCAAGGCACCGACCAAACCGGCAGCAGCTCAGGCTGCGCCCGCTCCAGATGTCGAGCGCCTGCAACGTGGCCTTGCGGATCGGCTGGGCGCACGTGTTCAGGTGGTTGAGTCCAAAGGCGGCCGCGGTCGCTTGGTGATCCACTACCACTCGCTGGACGAATTGGCGGGCATCATCGATCATCTTGGCGTGGATCTGTAACCGCTCAGCACGGATCGCGCCAATCCAAGTTGCTTCGTCCAAGCGATCTCCCTATAATGCCGCCCGGCTTCAAGGTGCCCGGGAGCAGTTGCCTGCCCTGGGGTCGGCCCAAGGGGTCAAGCGATCAACACGGACAAACGACCAAACCAAAGGACCCGGCATTGGCCGCGTCCGCGGGTGCATCGGGTGTTGATCGGTCAAGGGGTAGCAGTTGCAGTTGTGGCTTTGATTGCCGGGTTTTGGGGTGCGCTTGGCGCCTACTCCGCACTGCTCGGCGGTTTGATCTGCCTGGTGCCGAATGCCCTTTTCGCACGCCGCGTGTTTATGCGCCGCGGTGCGACCCAAGCGCGCCTCGTGGTTCGCGATTTTTACGTGGGCGAGGCCATGAAAATCGGCCTGACCGCAGTATTGTTCGGGCTTGCGTTCGGGTGGGTTGAGCCACTGAGCGCGCCGGCGCTGTTCGCCGGTTTTATCACAGTGCAGGCAGCAGGCTGGATTTCGGCGCTGCGTTTGAGTACAGGCTGAGCCACGGTTTTAACTCCTGGGGATCACATGGCAGCGGAATCGTCCACCGGTTACATCCAACACCACCTGCAAAATCTGTCTTTTGGTCGATTCCCTGATGGACACTGGGGCTTTGCCCACACCAGTGAGGAAGCAGCCAGCTTTGGTTTCTGGGCGATTCACGTCGACTCTATGCTGTGGTCGGTGGGTCTTGGAGCCCTGTTCCTGTGGGGGTTCCGTCGGGCTGCTGTGAAGGTGACCACCGGCGTTCCGGGGATGTGGCAAAACATTGTCGAGATGGCGGTCGAGTTTGTCGACAACAGCGTGAAAGAATCATTTCACGGCCAAAGTAAACTGATTGCCCCGCTCTCGCTGACGATCTTCACCTGGATCCTATTGATGAACGTGATGGACCTCGTGCCGGTCGATTTCATCCCGGTCCTGGCCCACGCGGCCGGCATCGAATACTTCAAGGTCGTGCCCACGACAGACCTCAACGTGACCTTGGGGATGTCGATCTCTGTCTTTTTACTGATTGTTTTCTACAGCATAAAAATCAAGGGGTTCGGTGGGTTCGTCGGTGAGCTGACACTGCATCCATTTGGCAAATGGATGATCCCTTTCAACTTATTGCTGGAGGGCGTCAGCCTGCTGGCCAAGCCGGTCAGCTTGGGCCTGCGTCTCTTCGGTAATCTGTATGCGGGGGAGTTGATCTTCATTCTGATCGCACTTCTCCCGTTTTACGCGCAGTGGGCGTTGTCGGTGCCCTGGGCCATTTTCCACATCCTTATTGTGGTGCTCCAGGCGTTCATTTTTATGATGCTGACGATCGTCTATCTGAGTATGGCCCACGAAGACAACCACTAAACCACCTCTGACCACCAACGGCTGGGAGAAACCATGGAAACTGTTATCAGCTTTACCGCGATCGCTGTGGCAATTTTGATCGGAATGGCGGCGCTTGGCACTGCCATTGGCTTCGCGATTCTGGGCGGAAAATTCTTGGAGGGATCGGCGCGCCAGCCCGAAATGGCACCCATGCTGCAGGTGAAAATGTTCATCGTGGCAGGTCTGCTGGACGCTGTTCCGATGATTGGCGTGGGTATCGCTTTGTTCTTCGTGTTCGCCAACCCGTTTGTGGGTCAGTTGGCAGGATAACGCCAAGTCTGCAACCCACCACGTACGAGGTGTTGGCGTGAACCTGAATTTGACATTGATCGGCCAGGCGATCTCCTTTGCGATTTTCGTCTGGTTCTGCATGCGCTTTGTCTGGCCGCCTATCCATGAGGCTTTGGCGGAGCGCCAAAAGAAGATCGCTGAAGGCCTGGACGCCGCCGCGCGAGCGGAGCGTGACCTGGACCTCGCACAGGACGCTGCCCAGCAGCGCCTGCGTGAAGCGAAGGAGCAAGCGGCAGGAATCCTTGAGCAGGCCAATCGCCGCGGTGATCGGATCGTCTCCGAGGCCCGCGATCAGGCCCGTGAAGAAGGCGAGCGGTTGAAAGAGGCCGCCCTGGCTGAGATCGAGCAAGAGAAAATGCGCGCGAAGGAAGAACTGCGTGCACAGGTCGCAGCCCTGGCCATCGCGGGCGCAGAAAAGATCCTACAGCGTGCCGTGAACGACGAGGTCGATCAGGCCCTGCTCGACCGGCTGGCTGACGAGCTGTAACGGGGGTCCATCAATGGCGGAGTCGACAACCATTGCCCGACCCTATGCCAGGGCTGCCTTTGCGGCTGCCAAGGCAGCTGATCCCGCGCAATGGTCCGAGGCCTTGGGCTGTTTCGCGGCGATCGTGGAACATGAACAAACGCTGGCGCTGCTCAAGTCGCCCGCGCTGACGTCGGAAGCGCAGTTGAACCTGCTTTGCGACCTCTACGCGGCGGTGCAGGGCGCGGCGGCAGACGAGGCACTGCGCAACTTGCTCGGCGTGCTCGCTGAGAACAAGCGCCTGCCCTTGTTGCCAGAAGTGGTGCGGCAGTTCGAGTCCCTGCGTGCCCAAGAGCAGCAAAGCATCGACGTGACGGTGGTTACAGCGCGCCCGGTACAGACGGACCGTTTGGGCCGTCTGGCGGAGGTTCTTGGCCGCAAATTCGAGCGCTCGATTCAATTGGACAATCAAGTCGACCCAGAGTTGATCGGTGGCGCGGTGGTCCGTGCCGGGGATCTGGTCATCGACGGCTCGGTCCGCGGCAAGCTGGCAAAGCTTGCCGAAGCGATGAATTCCTGAGTTGAGGGAAAAAGAATGCAGCAGCTGAACCCAGCAGAAATCAGCGACATCATCCGGCAGCGGATAGCCAGTTTCGATGTCCAGTCCGAGGCCCGCAACGAAGGCACCATTGTGTCGGTCTCGGATGGCATCATCCGCATTCATGGTCTGGCCGATGTGATGTACGGGGAAATGATCGAATTTCCCGGTGGCATCTACGGCATGGCCCTGAACCTTGAGCGCGATTCTGTCGGCGCTGTGGTGCTGGGTGACTACCAAGACCTCGCGGAAGGTCAAACCGCCCGATGCACTGGCCGCATCCTTGAGGTCCCCATCGGCCCGCAGTTGGCTGGCCGTGTGGTCGACGCGCTTGGCAACCCGATCGACGGAAAAGGCCCGCTTAACACGGACCTGACCGACGCCATCGAAAAGGTCGCCCCAGGTGTGATCACCCGCCAATCCGTGGACCAGCCGGTCCAAACGGGATTCAAAGCCATTGATGCCATGGTCCCCATCGGCAGGGGTCAGCGTGAGTTGATCATTGGCGATCGCCAGATCGGTAAGACCGCCATCGCGATCGACACCATCATCAACCAGAAAGACAGTGGCATCACTTGCATTTATGTGGCCATCGGTCAAAAGCAGTCGACCATCGCCAACGTGGTACGCAAGCTTGAAGAGCACGGCGCCATGGACCACACCATCGTGGTTGCCGCAGGTGCCTCAGACCCGGCCTCCATGCAGTACCTTGCACCCTATGCAGGCTGCACCATGGGGGAGTACTTCCGTGACCGAGGGCAGGATGCGCTCATCATTTACGATGACCTGACCAAGCAGGCCTGGGCCTACCGCCAGATCTCTCTGTTGCTGCGCCGTCCGCCGGGCCGCGAAGCCTACCCCGGTGACGTGTTTTACCTGCACTCGCGGTTGCTTGAGCGTTCGGCACGGGTCAATGCCGAGTACGTGGAGCAGTTCACCGGCGGAGAAGTCAAGGGACAAACGGGCTCGCTGACCGCGCTGCCGATCATCGAAACCCAAGGGGGCGATGTTTCCGCATTCGTCCCCACCAACGTCATTTCGATCACTGATGGGCAGATCTACCTCGAAGGCGACCTGTTCAATTCGGGCGTGCGCCCGGCCATGAATGCGGGGCTTTCGGTGTCTCGGGTGGGTGGCTCTGCGCAGACCAAGATCATCAAGAAAATCGGCGGCGGGATTCGGCTGGCGCTCGCGCAGTACCGCGAGTTGGCGGCGTTTTCGCAGTTCGCATCGGACTTGGATGACGCCACTCGTGCCCAGCTCGAACACGGCCAGCGCATCACCGAGCTCATGAAGCAGAAGCAGTACTCGCCGCTGAGTGTGGGTGAAATGGCCATCAGCCTTTATGCGGGGACCGAGGGGTACCTGGGCGACGTGCCCGTTGAGAAAGTGGTTGAATTCGAGCAGTCCCTGTTGGCCTATGTCAACGCCGAGCATGCGGGCTTGATTGACCAGATCAACAAGTCAGGGGACTTCAACGATGAAGTCTCAGGGCAGATCAAGCAGGTGATCGAGACCTTCAAACAGACCCAGACCTGGTAGTTGGGGCGATGAAAGTCAGGATCGGCATCGGGCGGCGGGAGGCGAGCTGCAATGGCTAGCGGCAAAGAAATTCGGACCCAGATCGCGAGTGTCAAGAGCACCCAGAAGATCACCAACGCGCAGCAGATGGTGGCGGTCAGCAAGATGCGGCGAGCCACCGAGCGCATGGCCGCCGGCAAACCGTACTCGGATCGCGTTCGCGCGGTGGTGGGCCACCTTGCCAACGCCACCCCAGAGTACCAGCACAGGTACATGGTCGAGCGCGAGGTTCGGCGAGTTGGTTACGTCGTGGTCTCCAGTGATCGGGGTTTGTGCGGCGGGCTCAACATCAACCTGTTCAAGACTGTGCTCAAGGAGCTCCAAGGTTGGGACCGAGACGGGGTGACGGCGGACTACTGCACCATCGGGTCGAAGGGGCAGGCTTTCTTCCAGGGCCTGAAGGGCGACATCATCGCCTCGACCCAGCGTCTCGGCGACACCCCTGAGGTGACAGACCTGATCGGAACCATCAAGGTGATGCTTGAAGCCTATACCGAGGGACAGATTGACCGGGTGTATCTGGCCTCGAACAGCTTCGTCAACACCATGACCCAGGTTCCGACCCTGCGGCAGTTGCTGCCGCTTGAGCCGGTTGAAGACGAATCCATGAAACACCAGTGGGACTACCTCTACGAGCCCGACGCCCGGGAACTGCTTGATGGTCTGCTAGAGCGGTACATCGAATCCCAGGTGTATCAGGCCGTGGTCGAGAACATCGCGTGTGAGCAGGCTGCCCGGATGGTTGCGATGAAGAGCGCCACCGAGAACGCCGAAGAGTTGATCGAAGACCTACAACTGAAGTTCAACAAAATTCGTCAGGCCGGCATCACCCAGGAACTGTCCGAAATTGTCGGCGGAGCGGCTGCGGTTTGACCGCGTAGCTGAAGATTGCACAGAGGAATCGGAAAGATGAGCAGCGGAAACATCGTACAAATCATCGGCGCGGTCATTGATGTCGAATTCGCCCGGGAATCGATCCCCAAGGTGTACGACGCGCTCCACATTGATGGCACCGAAACCACCCTCGAGGTGCAGCAGCAGCTGGGCGACGGCGTGGTGCGCACCATTGCGATGGGCAGCACCGAAGGTTTGAGCCGGGGCTTGAAGGTGACCAACACAGGTGGCCCGGTCCAGGTTCCGGTTGGTACCAAAACCCTCGGGCGCATCATGGATGTGCTGGGCCGACCGATCGATGAGCGCGGTGACATCGGTGCTGAGGAGAGTTGGGCGATTCACCGCAAAGCCCCAAGCTTCGAAGAGCAGTCCGCAAGCAACGAGCTGCTGGAAACTGGAATCAAGGTGATCGACCTGATCTGTCCGTTTGCAAAAGGCGGCAAGGTCGGACTCTTCGGCGGCGCGGGGGTTGGAAAGACTGTCAACATGATGGAGTTGATCCGCAACATCGCGATCGAGCACTCCGGCTACTCGGTGTTCACGGGTGTGGGAGAGCGCACCCGCGAGGGCAACGACTTCTACCACGAAATGCAGGAGTCGAACGTTCTCGACAAGGTTGCGCTGGTGTACGGCCAGATGAATGAGCCGCCCGGCAACCGCCTGCGGGTGGCACTTACCGGTCTGACCATGGCTGAGAAGTTCCGCGACGAAGGCCGGGACGTACTGCTCTTCGTTGACAACATTTACCGCTACACGCTGGCCGGCACCGAGGTATCGGCGTTGCTCGGCCGAATGCCCTCCGCTGTGGGCTACCAGCCGACACTGGCAGAAGAAATGGGCGTATTGCAAGAGCGGATCACCTCGACCAAAACCGGTTCGATCACCTCGATCCAGGCCGTGTATGTTCCGGCCGATGACCTCACCGACCCCTCTCCAGCGACCACATTCGCACACTTGGACGCGACCGTGGTGTTGTCTCGTCAAATTGCCGAACTCGGGATCTACCCGGCGATCGATCCGCTGGACTCGACCAGCCGTCAGCTCGATCCATTGGTGGTGGGCGACGAGCACTACAGCGTGGCGCGCGGGGTTCAGAATACCCTGCAGCGTTACAAAGAGCTCAAAGACATCATCGCGATTCTTGGGATGGATGAGTTGTCCGAAGAAGACAAGCTCACCGTCGCACGCGCCCGCAAAATCGAGCGCTTCCTGTCGCAACCCTTCTTTGTCGCGGAAGTGTTCACCGGTGCGAGTGGGAAGTACGTGCCCCTCAAGGACACCATCGCCAGCTTCAAAGGCATCTTGGCGGGCGACTACGACGACTTGCCGGAACAGGCGTTCTACATGGTCGGCACCATCGAGGAAGCGATCGAGAAAGCCAAGACGCTCTAAACAGCGCGCAGCGGAGCACATTTGCACATGGCCATGACCATACACTGTGACATTGTCAGCGCCGAGGAAAGCCTGTATTCGGGACTGGTTGAGTCTCTAACCGCCGCCGGAACCGAGGGCGACCTTGGAATCTACTACGGGCATGCTCCCCTGCTCACCCGGTTGCAGCCGGGGCCGGTTCGGGTTGCCCTCCCCGGAGACAAGGAGCGCGTTTTCTTTGTCGGTGGCGGATTTCTCGAAGTCCAGCCGGGCACGGTGACTGTGCTTGCAGACACTGCGGTGCGAGCGGCTGACCTAGATGAGGCAGCGGCCGAGGAAGCACGTCGTCAGGCGGCTGAGGCCTTGGAAGACCGCCAAAGCGAGCTCGACTACGCGGTTGCGGCCGCCCGACTGGCCCACGCGGTGGCCCAGTTGCGAACGATTCGCCAGTTGAGGGACCGGTTGGGGTAGTGCTGCAGCACCACGAAAACCGCTTACACTTGAAAGGGTAGCTTCGGCTGCCCTTTCTTTTTTTTAGGGGGAAACCATGGGGTTGGATGTAGTCGTTCTGGCGGCGGGCAAGGGCACCCGCATGCGTTCGTCGCAGCCCAAGGTGCTGCATTCGTTGGCCGGGCGTCCCTTGCTCCACCATGTACTTGAAACGGCCTCTTGTCTTACCGGTGCCCGCATCCACGTGGTCGTCGGGCACGCCGCGGACGCGGTTCAAGCGGCCAGCACCGGGTACGAGGTGAACTGGGTGTCCCAATCCGAACAATTGGGCACGGGTCATGCCGTGCAGCAGGCGCTCGACGCGCTGGATCCGAAAGGCCACACCCTGGTGCTCTATGGCGACGTGCCCCTGCTGAGTCGGGCGAGCATCGAAGCCTTGCTTGCAGTCGCCCACCAAGAAGCCCTGGGGGTGCTCACGGTCGATCTGGAACGCCCCCAAGGGTACGGGCGAATCGTGCGCGACCAACAGGGCCAGATCGCCGCCATCGTCGAAGAACGGGATGCGACCGCGGCTCAGCGTGAACTCACCGAAGTGAACACAGGCATCATGGCGATGCCGACAGCGCGGCTGCGCTGCTGGCTGGAAGGCCTTCGCAGTGACAACAGTCAAAATGAGTACTACCTCACCGACATCGTGGCACTCGCGTGCGCTGAGGGCACTCCAGTGCGCTCGGTGTTCGCCGCCAGTCCGGAGGAAGTGCAGGGCATCAACGATCGGCTCCAGCTCGGTACTTTGGAGCGCCACTTGCAGCTGCAGGTCGCGCAGGAGCTCATGCTCAGCGGTGTCAGCATCTTGGACCCCGCCCGCTTCGACCTGCGGGGTGTCCTAGACTGCGACCCAGACGTCGTCATCGACGTCAACTGCGTCTTCGAGGGCACAGTGTCCCTTGGAGAGGGCGTCTACATTGGCCCCAACACGTGGATCCGCAACAGCAGCATCGCCGCGGGAGCCCGCATCGAGGCGCAGTCCATTGTCGATGGCGCTCTGGTGGGTCCCGGCGCGGTGGTTGGCCCGTTCGCCCGCTTGCGCCCGGGCACAGAACTCGGCCCCAACACCCGCATCGGAAACTTCGTCGAGACCAAGAAAGCTCGCCTGGGCGTGGGCGCGAAGGCCAACCACCTCAGTTATCTCGGTGATGTCGAAATCGGCCCGGGAGTGAATGTGGGCGCGGGCACCATCACCTGCAACTACGACGGCCAATCCAAGCACCAAACCCAAATTGAAGAAGGCGCATTCATCGGCTCCAACACCGCCTTGGTTGCGCCGGTGCGGGTTGGAGCGAGGGCAACCGTGGCCGCAGGTTCGGTCATCACCCACAATGTGCCCGCAGATGGGCTTGGAATTGGCCGGGCGCGGCAACGCAACCTGCCGGACTGGAAACGCAAGGCCAAGTGATACAGACCTAGGGGACAGAGCATGTGCGGAATCGTGGGCGCCATCGGTGAGCGCCAGGTCGCGGAAATCTTACTGGAAGGTCTGCACCGACTTGAGTACCGAGGCTACGATTCGGCGGGCATGGCGGTACTCGAACCGAGCACCCACCAACTGGGTCGCCACCGCCGCCAGGGCAAGGTCGCGGTCCTGCAGGCCGCCTTGGAGGAGCAGCCGCTTGCCGGCAATGTCGGCATTGCCCACACCCGTTGGGCGACCCATGGTGTTCCCAACGAAACCAACGCGCACCCCCACATCTCATCCGGTGACCTGGCGGTGGTGCACAATGGCATCGTTGAGAACTACGTGCCCCTGCGCGCCGAGATGGAAGCAGCGGGTTATCAGTTTTACTCGGACACCGACACTGAAGTCATCGCCCACCTCGTCCACCACCACTACACACGCGTGGGCGACCTCCACCGAGCGGTGTTCAATGCGGTGCAACGTCTGACCGGCGCCTTTGCACTGGGTGTGATTCACCGCAGCCACCCGGACCAGATCGTCGCCGCGCGCCAAGGCAGCCCACTGGTGATCGGGATCGGCATCGGCGAGAACTTCATTGCGTCGGACCCCTTGGCGCTGCGTCAGGTGACTGACCGGTTCCTGTACCTGGAAGAAGGTGACGTTGCGATGGTGCGTCACCGTGGGGTGTTGATCTGGGATCGAGACGGCGTTGAGGCACTCCGCGCCCTCGTCCAGCTTGACCAGGCCGTTGAGGTCAGTGACCGCGGCAAGTACCGCCACTACATGCTCAAGGAGATTTATGAGCAGCCGGCGGTGGTCCAAGCCACTTTTGAGGGACGGGTGTCGAGCGACCGCGTATTGGAACAAGCCCTAGGACCAGAGGCCGAGGCATTGCTGTCCGCGGCAAAGGCTGTGCAAATCGTGGCTTGTGGCACCAGTTATCATGCGGGTTACATCGCCAAGTACTGGATCGAAGCCCTGGCCGGGTTGCCCTGCCGCATCGAAGTGGCCAGTGAGTTTCGCTACCGCGCGCAGGCGGTACCGCAGGACACCCTGTTTCTGACGATATCGCAGTCGGGAGAAACTGCGGACACGCTCGCAGCGCTGCGCATGGCCAAAGACCTTCCGTACCTCGGTACCCTGGCCATCTGCAACGTGCCGGCAAGCTCACTGGTGCGTGAATCCGACCTTGTCATGATGACCTGCGCAGGACCTGAGATCGGAGTGGCCTCGACCAAGGCCTTCACCACCCAGCTGGTTGGCCTGTTTTTGGTGACCTTGGCGCTCGCGCGTCACCAGACCTTGAATAAAGAACAGGAACGCACCGCGGTCGAGGCGCTGCACGCACTGCCGTCACAGATTCAGCAGGTGTTGGACCAAGACCATGCGATCGCCCGCATGGCCGAGCAGTTCGCTGAAAAGCACCACGCATTGTTTCTGGGCCGCGGTGCCTTGTATCCGGTGGCCATGGAAGGTGCACTTAAGCTGAAGGAAATCTCGTACATCCACGCCGAAGCCTATCCTGCTGGAGAGCTCAAGCACGGACCCTTGGCGCTGGTTGACGCTGACATGCCGGTGATTACGGTAGCGCCAAACAATGAATTGCTCGAGAAGTTGCGCTCCAACCTGCAGGAGGTCCGGGCCCGAGGTGGAGAACTTTATGTATTCGCGGAAGAGGAAGTCACGGGGTTTGACGATTCGCATCTCGTGGCCCTCCCGCGCGTGAACGATCTTCTGGCACCGGTTGTCTATACGGTGCCACTGCAGTTGCTTGCCTACCATGTCGCCGTCCTCAAAGGGACAGATGTCGACCAACCGCGGAACCTGGCCAAATCGGTAACGGTGGAATGACGATGAAAGAACAGCACCCCGCACCCAGAGCCGAAAACCGGTGGTTTGGTCGATTCTTTCCTATACTGAATCGCAGTGGTCCGGGTGGGTGAAGGCTCGCATCGGTGGCTCGTTCAGGCGCCAGGTCTTTGATACAGTAGGACCATGGATCGGCAATTGGCAAAGTAGGGAGCACTAAAGGTGGCACGACCTCTTCGTCTTGAATTCAACAATGCGCTCTACTTGGTGGTCGCCAAGGGTCAGGATGAGCAAACCATTTTCAAGGACGACGACGACCGGGAAGAGTTTCTGCGTGTACTCCAGCATAGCTGTGAGCGCTACGGGTGGATCCTGCACGGATACGCCCTATTGGACGACAGCTACTTTCTGGTCGTGCGAACGCCCAAACCCAATCTCTCCAAGGGAATGCGCCAACTCAACGGCGTCTACACGCAGAGTTTCAACCGCCGGCACAATGTCGATGGCCACCTGTTCCAGGGCCGCTTCAAGTCAATCGTGGTCGATGAGAAGAACTTCCTGGCACCCCTCTTGGCCGACCTTTCTGTCGAGCCTGTGCGCGCAGGCATCGTCCGCACGGCGAACCAGTGGCGCTGGACCAGCCACCGAACCTTGCTCGGCAAGCGGGCCCCTGCCCCCTGGTTTGATCTTAATGGTGCGCTTGCGGTCTTCGCTGACAAGCCCGCAGCCGCGACTGAAGCCTACAAGGAAGCCGTGGCACAAGCGCGCGGGCGTGACCCGGTGTGGCTGTTGGCCAAACACCAGATTTTTCTGGGTGACGCTGCGTTCATCAAGCGCATGCAAAAGCGGCTGCAATCGGAAGCGGATCGGGTGGCCAAAGAGGGCAAGGCGCGTCCACGGCCCGCTTCGGTGAAGTCGCTGGCCAGCTACGAGAAACGCTTCAAGGACCGCGATCGGGCGATCTACGAGGCCTTCGCCTCTGGCCACTATACCCAGAGCCAAATCGCTGACCACTTCAAGCTGCACTACACCACCATCAGTCGAATCGTGTCGCGCCAGGAAGCAAAGAACGACTAGCGATTGGCCCGCTGCTGGGCGCCGCCCTGACTTTTGCGTAGAATCCAGCGCTTTTTCGGTTCAGGTAGTCGAAGGAGCTGTCCGATGCGCAGGAGTGAATTTCGTGTGCAGTACACCATGCCCATTCAATGGGGGGACATGGATGCCATCGGTCACGTCAACAACGTGACCTTTTTCCGGTACATCGAAACCGGCCGCGTGCAGTATGGAATGGCGCTGCAGGCGGCCTTCCCCGACATTGCCTGGACCGGTGTTGTCGGAGACATTCAGTGCCGCTACCACCAGCAATTGCGGTTTCCCGCGGACATCGATATCGCTGTGCGCATCAGCCGTTTGGGCCAGCGCAGCTACGACTTCACCACGGGTATTTTCCTGCATGGCAGCGAGGAGCTGATTGCCAGCAGCGTCGGACGCATGGTGTGTTTCGACCACGAGACCCAGCGATCGATTCCGCTTTCACCAGCAGCCCGCGCGGCGATCTTCGAGTTCGAAGTCGTCCCACCCGAACAATGAGCATCTATTCGGTTCGAGCAGGCCGTTCGGGCGACTGCTCGCCGGACCCGTACGGGCGAGGCCCAGCCAGCTGCTGAAGCAGCGCGTCGCGAAGCGTGGGTCCGGGAACCTGCTGCTGGTCGGCTGCCCCCGGCAGCTCCCACCAGCGCAACTGCGGATGGCAGTGGTGGGTGTGGTGGAGGTTGAAGTTCAGCATCCCCGCTTGCAGCCAAGGCAGTGTGCGGACGTCGTGGGCTGCGAGCCGGTCATTCAAGGGAGCGCCGTAGTGGTAGAGGTTATCGAACAACGACACCCAGAGCCCACGGCCGAGCAACAACGCCGCCAGCCAGCCCGGCTCGGCGATCAGTGACACGCCGCCCCAAACCATGAGAACTGCCAGTGCGTCCCGGCGTGCCTCATGCAGCGCCCGAGGTGCCATGACCATGGCTGCCAGTGGGTGGGTGTCCCATTGGCGGGGGCGGCCGTCCGAAGCCCAGGCCAATCCTTTCCTCAGCCAAGGCCTTGGCAACCAGACCAGAAAGTTGCTGAGCCACTCTGCGAGGTAGAGGCCACCAAGGAGTCGGAAATAGTACGCGACCGCCGCCTGCCAGGCTGGGGTGACACGGGGGTCATACACTTCGGTGCGTTCCAGCGCGCTGCGGTTGAACCGGTGATGAAACAGATGACCTGCCTGGAGTACCGCGAAGGGCGCACCGAAACCGACCGCCAGCAGCCGACCGCCCCTTCGGCTGCAAGCCGGTTGTCGGTACAGGTGTCCGTGGATGGCTTCATGGATCAACGACCACAGCAGCGGTGTCAGCAACACCCCCGCCAGTGCCCCAGCGAAGCCGATCCCACCCTGCGCGCTGAGCGCCAACCAGGAGAGGCACTGGGCGACAAGTGCCGCGCCGAGCAGCCCGACATTCAGCTGTGCCGGCATGTGCATCTCCACATGGGATCCCCGACGGCCATTGACCCTTTGCCGGTTTAGTCTTTCCTTCGGTCCGCAAAGTTCCGACGAGGGGCAGTTGCAACTGGTTTATCCTACGGGGGTCTCTTGTTCCTGGCGCCAGCGCTTTGGCGTGGGGCCAACTGGAGTGAACCTCGGCCCGTGACCTCCCAAGAACCCAGCGATGAGGCGACCTGGCACCAGTGGAATGCGCAGGATTGCGCAGCCAAGCTCAGCGTTGACCTGGGTGCGGGCCTCTCTGTGGAAGAGGTCCACGCCCGTCGACGTGACGCTGGGCCCAACCGCCTGCCGACGCCACACAAACGCTCTTTGATTCAGCTGTTGGGCGGGCAGTTTACCGACTTCATGGTGGTGGTCCTGTGCATCGCCGCAGCGGCTTCCGGTTGGTTGGGGGAAGTGTTGGACAGTGTGGCGATTCTGGTGATCGTCGTGCTCAACGCGCTTATTGGCGCCTTTCAGGAATTTCGGGCGGAGCGGGCACTCGAGGCGCTGGCTGGCCTCAGGGCTCGAATGGCCCGTGTGGTTCGGGGCACTGAGACCACACAGATCGATGCCATCGAGTTGGTTCCAGGCGATTTGGTCACGGTCGAGGCCGGGGACCAGGTGCCCGCTGACCTGCGGCTGGTCGAGGCCCACGAGCTGCAGGTGGATGAGTCGCTGCTGACCGGAGAGTCCCAGATCGGAAGAGCACACGTGGGACTCTCCAGTCAGCAG
>OBIC01000273.1_pt1 | contig 17641 bp, 15 predicted proteins | sample 1519831 | NCBI WGS metagenome assembly OBIC01 (sample SAMN03019805, study PRJEB22545) | beach sand metagenome | biome: beach; feature: sea beach; material: beach sand | place: USA: Municipal Pensacola Beach, FL | collected 2010-10-20 | depth 40-45 cm m | reverse complement strand
AACTGCCCGCCAGCACTGTCAATGTGATTGCTGCCTACTGGTTTGGCATGCCCAAGATGGGCCACACAGGCGCAGCGCGTGCCGGCGTGGCAAACTTTACCCAAACCGCTTCGCTCGAATGGGCGCATTCCGGCGTCCGCCTCAACGCGATTGCTCCCGGCCCCGTGGCCTCCAGTGGCCTGGATACCTATCCAGATGCGTTTAAAGCAAGGATGAAAAAACGTTACCGGGATGTGCCGCTAAAACGCTTTGCAACCGAGTCCGAAATTTCTGCCGCCATCGTTTTCCTGCTTTGCCCGGCAGCCAGCTACATCACTGGACAAATTATTGGGGTGGATGGGGGTTTACCATTGGAAAAATCCATGTGGCCCGTGCCCGACCATCGCAACTCCGTCGCTTACGAAGGCTTTCACCTGGATGGCGTCCCTGAATTTTTACGTGAAGCCTATATTGGCTCAGACGAAGATCTGGCCGACCTGAAAAAACAATCCGAGGAAAACCCATCATGATACTGACAGAAGAGCACCGCGCACTCCAGGAAACAACCATCAAATTCATCGACCGGGAAATTCGTCCCAACTTGGATGACTGGGAAGCTGAAGGTATTTTCCCTGCGCATGAACTGTTCAAAAAACTGGGTGATGCAGGCCTCCTCGGGATTAACAAGCCGGAAAAATACGGCGGACTGGGGCTGGACTATTCTTATGAAGTCGCCTTTGCTGAAGCGCTGGGACATATCCCAGCCGTGGGTGTTTCCACTCCGATCGGCGTACAAACGAATATGTGCACCCCGGCACTGGCTAAGCACGGCAGTGATGAGCTCTGCCAGGAATACCTTGTCCCTTCGATTCGGGGCGAGCTGGTCGGCTGCATTGGCGTCTCGGAACTGAGCGCCGGATCAGACGTTGCCAGCATGAAAACTTTTGCCAAAAAAGATGGCGACGATTACGTTATCAATGGCAGCAAAATGTGGATTACCAACGCAACTCAGGCTGACTGGATGTGCATGCTTTGCAACACGGACACCGAAAACGGTCCGCACAAAAACAAATCCCTGATTATTGTGCCCCTCAAGCAAAAAGGTGTCTCCTTCTCCAAACGGCTGGACAAAATGGTGCTGCGCTCATCGGATACAGCCCAAGTGTTCTTCGACAACGTTCGTGTACCGCAACGCAATCTCATTGGTGAAGAAAACCGTGGCTTTATCTATCAAATGAAACAGTTCCAGGAAGAGCGGCTCTTTTTGTGCGCACGCACCTGCCTGAACCTTGAGGAAGTCATCGAGGCGACCATTGAGTACACCAAGGACCGGATCGTCTTCGGGAAACCCATCTTGCACAACCAGGTCGTGCATTACAAGCTGGCGGAGCTCAAGTGCAAAATTGAAGCCCTGCGTTCACTCACCTACCGCGCAGCTGAAGAATACGTTTCCGGACAGGATGTCAGCAACCTGACTTCGATGGGTAAATACCTCGCAGGCCAACTCGCAAAAGAAGTGCCGAGTGAGTGCTTGCAATATTGGGGTGGTCAGGGTGTTCTTAATGACAATATTATCTCACGTTACTACCGGGATCTTCGCCAAACGGCTATTGGCGGAGGGGCGAGCGAGATCATGCTACAAATTGTTAGTCGCTCCATGGGCATTCACCCGTAAATACCGACCAACAATCCGGAGAAAAATCATGGCTTTTAGCCCTTTTAATCTCAGCGGGAAAACCGTGCTCATCACAGGTGGAAACGGTGGCATTGGACTGGGCATGGCAAACGCCCTCGCAGCTGCCGGTGCGAACATTGTCATTTGGGGAACCAATCTGGAAAAAAATAAACAAGCAGCATCCGCCTTGGCGCCACACAGTGTAAAAACGTTGACGCAAGTTGTTGACGTCAGCCAGGAAAATGCGGTTATTGCCGCACAAGCAGAGGCCATTTCCGAAATGGGGCGGCTGGATGCCGTCTTTGCCAATGCTGGAATCTACCTCCCCGCCCCCTCATTCCTGGAGATGAGTGCCAACCAGTTTCAAAAAGTGCTCGATATTAACCTGAAGGGGGCATTTTTCACCTTGCGAGAAGCGGCTCGGCACATGGTTGAGCGGGCTAAAAAGGGAGACCCAGGCGGCTCCCTCATTGTCACAGCCAGTGTTGCAGCCATTGACGGAGCGGCTAACAACGAAGCCTACGCAGCTTCCAAAGGCGGTGTGGTTTCGATGATGCGTGGTCTGGCTGTTGAATTTGCCCGCTACCGTATTCGCGCCAATGCGATCCTGCCGGGCTGGATATCCACCGACATGACGCACGAAGCACAAGCATCGCCCGCCTTCACGGACAAGGTGATACCACGCGTGCCTGCCCGCCGCTGGGGTGAACCGGATGATTTTGGCGGTATAGCAGTTTACCTGGCCAGTGACGCCTCAGCCTTTCACACAGGTGATACACTGGTCATTGATGGTGGGTACACCATTTATTAAAGGTCAAGCGGCGGCTAACAATCAGCAATAACTTCCTGTATGGGAGCGGGCAAGGCCCACACATGTGTTATTCGTTGTTCGGATCCGCCAATACCTTCTCCCGCGCCTGCTCGTACACTTGATAGGGTTGAGAAAGAGGCTCCGTACAGTCTTCATAACTTGTTTGGAACGATTTTAAACATTCACGTCTGTTTTCAACCTGCATATGTCTATAAGTACTCGAATCACTGGCCAAGCAACCCCCTATGACCAGCACGCTGCATACCATCCATAACTTTTTCAATCTTGATGCCTCATGACGCGCTGACAGAATCTGGAACTGGCTTAACACTTACGCTGTCGTATGCACAAGCTTAACGCTGCACCAGGACTACACGCCTGTTTTTAGCACGCCCTCCGTCTTCACTGTTGCTTGCAACCGGAGCCAAAGGTCCCACACCGTAGCCTTCCAACTGTGCTTCGGCAATGCCGTATTCACTGACCAGCCGGGTCACAACTGCTTGGGCCCGGCCTTCTGACAAGCTCATGTTATAGGCCAGGCTGCCTTGCATATCAGTATGTCCGATCACGTAAAGCTTAAGCTCAGGGCGTTGCTTGAGTAACTTGGCTACTTCATCAAGCGCTGGCTTGGAAGTCGGCTTGAGCACGGTCTTATCCGTGTCGAAATAAATGCCTTCCACCACAACAAAGCCTTGTCTGTCCAAGCTTTCTGTCAGTGCGGTGAGATTTAAAGCCACTTTCCCTGTTTCCATTTTTTTCATTTCAACCACATGCACATCCGTGCTTTGCTCACCCACAGCCAGTACCAGATAAGCTGTTTGCTCTTCCAAGTCCAGCCTGGCGAACAGGTACCGCCCCGCTTTGTTCCCAATGGCATGAATATCAAACTGTTGCCGCAAATGTGCGCCCACATATCCGTCAACACATTCCAGATTGGCTTGATTACATTCGTAAAGTACCGTAACACCCTCTTTTTCAAGCGCTCTTTGATAATTACGATAAAGCTCTAACAGTGAACGCTCTGGCGGATTTTTATACAATATTTTGGTGACTTTGCCTTCCAGCATTTGCGTATTGTATTTTTTGTTTTGCTTGTCCCAACCTTGGAATACGCGGTATTCGTCATACTGTTTAACCGCTTTGCTGTAAATACTGGAACCGGCATAAGCGGTTACCAGCGGGTGATCTGTCTTCACCGTTTTTGCCGCTGACACTGGCGCGACGAACAGTAAACCAAACGATAAAACAATCACGATTGAATAGTAGTTGGCCATATCAGGCTCCTCTTTTGATACATGTTGATCGATAACAAGCCTTTAAATCAGCAATACAAATGCCTGAGTCCTGCGCCCCCTAAATTAAGCATTGGGCAGGGTTCCAACATCTCGGAACCCTCCTCAACCATCTTAGCCCGGCAAAGAGCGGCGCTTGTCTGCGCATGGCTAAACATTAACCCAAGGGTTATTCGTAGATATACCGCCAAGGCTTGGCGGGCTGCTCGGCCGTCTCATCCAAGGTCCACTGTGGCAGCGCAATACCTTGGTCAACCTCTGTAAAAACCATCCGTACGCGCGAACCAATGCCCACTTGTTTCACAACCTCAGGCACCGCTAACCGGCCTTGCGGATCAGTCAGGTTACCCATCACGCGCAGCGCATCGCCAAGCCTGGGCTGGTCTTTTTGGGTATCCAGCTCAACCAGAAGGACTAGGTAAGGCAAAAACGGTTTAAAGGCAGGCTGGATGGCGTGATGGACTTCCTCATAGGAACATACGGTGCCCTGACCTTCTACCGGGTGCCATTCCGAGCCTAAATGTGCACAGAAGGGGCAGGCGGTTGTGGGCGGATAGCGCAGTTGCTGGCAGGCCGTACAGGCCTGCAAGTGGAACTGGTGGTTAGCGCAGTGTTTAAAGTAAGCCAGATTCTCCTGATCCAGGTCTTCAATGGCAATGGGCATATCCAGATAGTGCGTATTGATCGACATGATGTTCTCCTCAACCTTTTGTCATCACCATGGCTGACCCGGTGCCCGGGGTTGCCCAGCCTAGATTTGCTGTGAGTTCAACACCGGGTTGTTGACGGCAGCCGCCTTCCCGGTAGTCATGGGTATGCTGGCGCTTACCATCGGGTCCGATGGGGCAGCTGTCGTCAACATCCCCACGCAGTTGCCGCACGTTTTCGATCACCATGCTGATGCCATGTGTGTAACCTTCGCACAGATGCCCTCCGCTGGTATTGTTGGGGCGCTTGCCACCCAGCCGGGTGGTGCCATTACTGACGTACTCTCCCCCTTCACCTTTTTGACAAAAACCATAGTCTTCGAATTGCAGCAGGCTGGTGAAGGTAAAAGCATCGTAAGAGCCTGTCACATCAATGTCTTCCGGCTGACAGTCCGCATTTTTCCAAAGAATATCCTTAGCATAGTGCCCCGCCACCTGAGACAAGGAACCGTGCTGGTAGTACATATCAGAACGGGGTTTAGAGCACCGACCAACAACGGCCTGAATCAAGGCCGGGCGTTGCTTAAGATCATAGGCTCGCTCTTTGCGGGTCACAATGATGGCTGTACCGTTGTCCGTTTCCAGGCAGCAGTCCAGTAAGTGCAACGGCTTCACAATCATGCGGCTGTTAAGCACGTCTTTAACGCTCACGCGCTTTTTCATAATCGCTTTGGGATTATTAGAGGCATGCTCACTGTGCACGACTTTGACCATAGCGACCTGTTCCGGAGTCGTGCCATACTGGTACATGTGGTGCATGAAGGAGAGGCTAAACATTTGCGCCGGACTTTGCCAGCCGTAGGCCCGGGCATGCAGCTGGTCACCTGTCAGCGGTTCAGCCGCACGTTTTCCTGTGCCGCCAAAGCGCATACCGGAGTAGCCGTTCATGGACCGGAAGATGGCGATGGTATTACACATCCCTGCTTCAATGACGCCGGTAGCGATGCCGATCAGGGCTTCGATACTCGACCCCCCGCCCCAGACATCCATGAAATAGTTCAGCCGTAATCCAAGGTCTCCGGCGACAAATGTCGATAGGGTCGAATCCATCTGTGAATAGGACATCATGCCGTCAACTTCGCCCGGCTGAAGCCCGGCATCATCCATTGCCCGCTTGATGGCTTCGGTTGCCATAGACCGGGTTGTCCGCCCAGCCCCGCGAATGTATGCGGTCTCACCCACACCGACGATGGCATACTTGCCACGCAAGTGATTCGTTGTCTCCATTATTTCCTCCTGAGTCGTTGTTATTTTTGTGTGAAGGCCAAGCACACAAGCCTCCTTAAGAGTTATATTTTTCGTCCGCTTTCACGCCAATAAGGTTCACGGAGTTTGCGTTTAAATATTTTCCCGGAATCCTCTCGGGGAAGTTTATCTTTAAATTCAATGTGTTTGGGAACTTTGTAGCCTGCCAGATGCGCCCGCAAAAACTGCCGTACAGTATCTTCATCAAGCAGTACACCTTTCTCCGGCTCGATGACCGCGCACAAGGACTCGCCATATTCCGCGTCAGGAATACCGAACACTGCACAATCCTGCAAGCCCGGTAACCGCTGCAATTCAGCTTCAATTTCAGCGGGGTAGATGTTGACGCCACCCGATATCACCATATCTTTACGACGATCGCTGATGTACAGATAACCCTCCTCATCCCAATAGCCCATATCGCCCGCGCTGATCATCCCGTCCACTTCAATATTGCGGCGCTTTTCGGGGTCGCCCTGATACACAAAATCAGCCAGACCATGATTACGTGTGTATATTTCACCCACATCACCCGGCGCCACATCCTCACCCTGCTCATCCAAGAACCGAATATCGACGCCAGGAAGAATTTTTCCCACAGTACCGGGATGAGAAAGCCATTCCTCGCTGGTGCAAAAGGAAATGCCTCCTGTTTCCGTGGCGCCGTAGTATTCATGGATGATTGGTCCCCACCAATCGATCATTTGTTGCTTCACATGAGGTGGACACGGTGCCGCTGCGTGCACCACAAACTTAAGTGAGCTCAGGTCATAACTCTGGCGCTGGGCTATGGGTAACTTCAACAGGCGGATGAACATAACCGGGACCATGAACAAGTGAGTCACGCGTTCCCGTTCAATCACCTGAAGCAGTGTTTCAGCATCAAACCTGGGCAGTAGCACCACGGTGCCCCCGGTTCGCACACAACGGGCGCCAAAGTTATTGGGTGCAGAGTGGTACATGGGACCACACATGACCGTGGTTAAATGATCTTCCAAGCCATACATAATCTTGTTTAAGGCCAAAGCCCGTGCTGCTTCCTGCTGGGTCGGCCTGTTACGCCGTACGCCTTTGGGGTGGCCGGTTGTGCCCGAGGTATAAATCATGCTGCCGGGTGCTTGGGAGTCGTCAGCCTCAAGAGGTTCAAACTGGGACAACCACGCCTCCCACGTGTCCAGCCAGCGATTGGATTTTGGCGGCAGTTCGCACTGGTCAGGCAAAAGTGAATAAGCCTCACGGATTTCATCTGGAGTTTCCACTAACAACACGGGGACTCCGGGCGGCACCTCTGCTTCAATGAGTGCAAACAGGTCCCCGTGAGCAACGATCAATTTGGCACAACTGTCCCGAAAGATATACCCCGCCTCTTCCCGATTAAAGTGCCAGTTCACCGGCACCGGGTAAGCACCGACCATCCCCGCTGCAAGGCTCACTTCAAAAAACGCAAAGTCGTTGCGCATAAATAATGCCACGGAATCACCTTCCCTGATTCCCTGTGCTTTTAAACCTTGCGCGCCTCGAGCCGCATTTTCATTTAATTGATCCGTCGAAATCTCGCGTTTTCCGCTGACTACACGCCCCACGTTCTCCTCCGTTTTATTTCATCGTTTCTTTATAATGGACTTGGTTTTGTACCATTTGTGAAAGACATGAGCAACGAACAGGAGCGTGAGATGGCCTATAAAAATATTAACTTTGAAATTGAAGGGCGTATCGCACGCCTGACAATGACGCGGGATGATCGAAGGAATACCATTACAGAGCCCGATGTTGTGGCAGAATTTATTGACGTATTCAAGCGCCTGCAGACAGCGCGGGAAGCCAGTGTGCTAATCATCACAGGCGAAGGGAAAGCTTTTTGTGCCGGTGGCAATATCAAAGACCTGAAAACATCCGACGAGCAAGAGGCTCCTTTGCAACACCGCTACACCTATGTAGACGGTATTCAGCACATTACCCAAGGCCTGAATACCCTGGATATCCCGACGATTGCAGCCGTCAATGGCCCCGCCTACGGGGGCGGCCTGGATATGACGCTCTTCTGCGACATAGCCATCGCCTCCACCAACGCCCGTTTTTGCGAGCAATTTGTTAATCTGGGCCTGATACCTGGTGATGGCGGCGCGTGGATTATGCCTCGTAAAATCAACTGGCAGGCCGCCACGGATATTCTCCTCACCGGCCGAACTTTTGATGCTGAGGAAGCCCTGCGCCTCGGTGTGGTTTATGATGTCGTCGAACCGGAGGCGCTCTTGCCCCGGGCCGAAGCACTGGCCCAGCAGATCGCATCCCGCCCACCAAATGCGGTCCGGTTTATTAAAATGCTGATGCGTCAGGGCACAACGCAACCGCTCGCCGACCACCTTGAGCATTGTGCTTCAGCCCAAGCGGTCTTACAAAGTACAGAGGACCACCGCCTGGCGCTGGACGCTATTCTGGCCAAACAGGCCAGCCCGGCATTCAAAGGTCGGTAAACGACGGCCAAAATAAACCTGCGATCCCCCAACCCAAAAGGAACCTTTTCATGAGCCAAATCAATTTGTCAGCACAATTAGTCCGTAAGATCGAAAGCATCATCAAAGAGCACGACGAGGGCGTGGAAGATCCGGGCATTGTTGCCCAGTACTTGGCTGCAGTGACAGGCTTTTTACTGGGAGAAGTGGATTTACCCAAATCGAGAAAAGCCGAGCTGCTGGAGCAATTGAAGCAATTTAGCCAATACGTGTGTGATGACGTCGAAGGCAAAAAAGCTACCCAAATCGCTGAGAGCGAACAGGCCATGGGCGTCTGGAAGCCAGGTAGTTAAGCTGTCTGTAACCTGTGCCGACGCCACGCACCGCTGTGATTAAAACTATCTTGGAGAGCGTTGCACAATGTCATCAGACAACTCTTACGTGCGCTGGTTTAGCACGATCACAATGCAAGATCTTCCGCTGGTTGGGGGTAAAAACGCGTCACTCGGGGAAATGTACAGCCAGCTGAATCAGCACGATATTTTGGTGCCCAATGGTTTCGCACTGACAACCCGTGCTTATGCGCAACTCATCAAGGAGAATGACCTCGAAACAAAGCTCGCAGAAATCCTCAGCGACCTTGTCCCGGAAAATCCGGATGACCTGCTCAGGCGGGCCGAACAGTGCCAAAATATGCTCTACCAGGCAACCTTGCCCGAATCCGTCCACACCGAGCTGATGGCGGCCTTTGAGCAACTCACCCAGGAATATGGCCAGGAGCTGACCGTTGCTGTCAGAAGCTCTGCAACAGCCGAAGACCTGCCTCATGCCAGCTTTGCGGGCCAACACGAATCCTTTTTGAATGTGGATGGGGCGTCACTCAAAGACGCCTGCATGCGCTGCTATGCCAGCCTGTATACCCCACGCGCCATCCGCTACCGGATTCAGAATCAGATTGACCACAGCCAGGTCGCGCTCTCGATCGGTGTGATGAAAATGGTGCGCTCAGACCTGGCGGCCAGCGGCGTGACCTTTACCCTGGATACAGATTCGGGACACCGAGGCGTCGTCTACACCACTGCAACCTGTGGTTTAGGCGAAAGCCTGGTGAAGGGGAATATTGACCCCGATGAGTTTTATGTCCACAAAGATCGGTTGAATACCGGCTACCGCGCCGTGATGAAACGTCACCTGGGCGCAAAACAATCCAAACTGATTTTTGCCGGGAACCAGGTCGAAGAAAAAGTCTGTTCCGATACGGAACGCCAAACCTTCTCCATTACGGACGATGAGGCCATTCAGCTTGCTGACATTGCGCTGCGCATTGAATCACACTACAGTCAGCTCGCCGGATCCTCTCAACCTATGGATATCGAATGGGCAAAAGACGGACTTGATGAGCGTTTATACATTGTTCAAGCCCGCCCAGAAACCATCGCCTCCAAACGCGCCCAAAATAGATTTGAGCGTTATGCGCTGAAAACCAAAGCCCAGCCTCTGCTCAAGGGTAAAGCGGTTGGTCACCAGATTGCCACTGGCAACGTCCGGTTGATCAAAGACGATAACGACCTGCTGCACTTCACGCCCGGAGAAATACTGGTGGCAGAAACCACCTCGCCCGATTGGGGGGCGGTCATGAAAGAAGCCGCCGGTATCGTCACTGACCGTGGTGGACGCACATGCCATGCAGCCATCGTCGCACGAGAACTGGGTATTCCTGCTGTGGTCGGGACCGATGTGGCCACCCAGCAGCTAAAAACCGGGGACGTCATTACCGTCGCCTGTGGCAAGGGTGAAACCGGGGAAATTTATCAAGGCGAACAAGCCTTTGAAAAAACCGTCACTCAACTTAACGAAATACAACGCCCAAAAACCAAAATCATGGTCAACCTGGGCAACCCTGATCTGGCTCTGAAAACCTCTCAAATGCCGAATGATGGCGTGGGACTGGCGCGCATGGAGTTTATCATCAACAACCATGTGCAACTGCACCCCATGGCCGCCTGTCACCCTGAGCGCCTGGACAAGTCTGTACAACAACAAATTAAAAACCTGACCGCCCGCTATCCCTCACCGGTTGAGTATTTTGTGTCCACACTGGCCGAAGGTATTGGCAGCATTGCCGGTGCGTTTTACCCCAAACCCGTCATCATCCGTTTATCAGACTTTAAAACCAATGAGTACGCACAACTGCTGGGTGGTGCCGTCTTCGAACCCGAAGAAAGCAATCCGATGATCGGCTTTCGGGGCGCAGCACGTTATACCCACCCCATGTATGCCGAGGGTTTTGCACTGGAATGCAAAGCCATTGAATGGGTAAGAAGCGTCATGGGCTTTACCAATCTGAGCGTCATGGTCCCCTTTTGCCGCCGTGTAGAAGAAGGCCAGCGTACAATCGCCGCCATGGCCGAGCAGGGTTTGAAACGAGATGACTCACTGAAAATATATTTAATGTGCGAGATACCGAATAACGTGGTTCAGGTTGACGCATTTGCCCAGGACTTTGATGGCTTCTCAATCGGTTCCAACGATTTAACTCAGCTGACCTTGGGGGTAGACCGCGACTCGGAGATTGTCGCCTTCGATTTTGATGAGCGTGATCCCGGTGTGCTGGCCATGTTAGAAATGGCTGTAAAAGGAGCTCAACGTAACCAGCGCTATTGTGGGATTTGCGGTCAAGCGCCTTCTGACTACCCGGAAATCGCGGAATTTCTTGTCAAACTGGGCATTGACTCAATGAGCCTCACACCCGATGCGCTGATTCCAGTGAGCGTGCGGGTTGCCGAACTGGAAAACGAGCTTCACGCACACTGAGCTGAGCTGGCTCAGCCGGGCAAATCTTTGGACTCCAAATAGGCAATACAGCCGCTCAAGCTGAGCAGTTTTGGATAATCGGACTCTGGAATATCGATTTTGAGTGTTTCATGCAGCCCGATCACAAAATTCAGGAAGTCCATGGAGTCGAAGTCAAATTGATCACGAAAAGCGGTATTCGTCGCAATGTCTTCGTCCTCCAGTTCGGGGGCAATGGAATACAGTTCAGATAAAACCACGGATTTAATCTGGTCACGGTTCATAACAACTCCGGTTGTTGCAGATATTGGCTGACGTGATTAAGAAACAGAGCGCCACGATGCCCATCACTGGCGCGGTGATCGGCCGCAAGGGAAACGTTCATGAGTTTACGCGGTACCACAGCGCCATCGACACACCACGGCCGCTCAATAACGGAACCAAAACTGACAATAGCAACCTGCGGTGGGTGAATGATGGAGTACATCATTTCCACACCTTGCTCACCCAAGCTGGAAACGGTGACACTTGCTTCGGTAAACTCCGCCCGGCTCACCCGGCCTGCGCGCGCTCTATTAACCAAATCCCGGAACTCCGCCATCAAAGTGTCTAACGTTTTGCCTTGCACATCGTGCAAAGCGGGTGCGATCAGCCCCCCTTGCCGCAGGGAAATGGCCATACCGACATTCACCTGATCGCTGGATTCAAATTGCCCATCCACCCAGTACCCATTAAGTTCGGGCACTTCGACCAGCGCCAGCGCCACGGCTTTGATTAAAAGCACCGCATAAACCCGCCGCGCTTGCACCGGGAGGCTGGCATTTTTTTCTGCCAACCAATCGAGTGTATCGGTCATATCCACGGTCGTAGCCAGATAATAATGAGGGATTTCCTGCTTGGAACGGCTCATGGCTGACGCAATCGCTTGACGCATCGCATCCGGCTTTGCATTGCCTGCTGCCTGCTCAACATCCGCCGTTGTAATTGCCCCTTGCGCACCGGTGCCTTTAACATTGGCCAGATCAACACTCAGGGCCTTGGCCCGTTTTTTAGCCGCCGGGGAAATACGTTGAGTGCTTTTTTCTGCTGTGGGTGTGGGTACAGCGTTTTGATCGGCCTGAGTCGGTTCGGGCACAGGTTTTGGCTGTTCTTTTTCAACCGGATCAGCCGGTGGTTTAGATGACTTTTGATCCGCGCCATTAAAAATCGCCAAGACGGCACCGACACTCACTTTTTCACCCACTGGCACGAGGATTTGCTGCAAAATACCCTCTTCAAATACCTCGATGTCAATGATCCCTTTATCGGTTTCAACAGCCGCCACAATGTCGCCTCGCTTCACGGCATCACCCGGTTTCACCCGCCACTCAACCACTGTCGCCGCTTCCATATCCGCGCCCAACGAAGGCATGAGGAACTCAGTCATTGCGATCTCCAAAACATTTTTTCACGGTGTTGATAATCGTTTCCGTTTGCGGCAGTGCCGCCTGCTCCATGTGTTTAGCATAAGGAATGGGCACTTCCTCGGAGCACACGCGCGCCAAGGGCGCATCCAGATCATAAAACGCTTGCTCGCTGATGCGTGCCATTACCTCGGCGGCCAGGCTGCCACTACGCCAGCCTTCGTCCACAACGACAGCGCGCTGGGTCCGGCGGACGGAATCCAGCAGCGTCGCCTCATCCAAGGGCCTGAGGCTTCGCAAGTCAATCACTTCTGCATGAATACCCTGTTCCGCTAACGCGGCAGCGGCATCAAGCGTTTTGTAGAGCGAACCGCCATAGGTAATGAGTGTGACGTCCTCTCCCTTGCGGCGAACCACCGCCCGGTCGATATCAACCGCACCGGCACCCGCCGCAATCTGGCCCGGCCGGTTGTACAGTCCTGCATGCTCGAAAATGAGCACCGGATCAGGGTCTTCCAGCGCGGTTGCCAGCATGCCACGTGCATCTTCCAGTGTTGCCGGTGCGACCACCCGAATGCCCGGAATATGCGCGTAAAGCACTTCCAGGCTATGCGAGTGCTGCGCGGCCAGCTGTAAACCGGCTCCAGTCGCCATCCGAATGACGAGGGGAATATTAAATTGCCCACCGGACATGTGTTGAATGGTCGCAGCATTGTTCACGATCTGGTCCATACACAGCAAGCTGAAGTTGATGGACATGACTTCAACAATCGGCCGCATGCCTCCAAGCGCTGCACCGATGCCCGCACCAACAAAGACAGACTCTGACAAAGGTGTATCGCGGACGCGCTCAGGCCCAAATTCTTCGTACAAACCTTTACTGACTGCGTAGCAACCTCCGTAGCGGCCAACGTCTTCGCCCATGAGGAAGACACGGGGGTCTTCTAACATTGCCTCGCGGATGGCCGCACGGATGGCTTCCCGGTACGTGGTTTCACCCGTACCGCTCTCACGCTGGTTACTCATGATGCCCCCTCTCGGAATAGACATAACGTTGTAGATCTTCAACCGCTTCCCACTGGCCGGCCTCGGCGTATTCCACCGCAGCGGTGATTTCGTCCTGTACCTTGGCTTCAATACGGCTAATATCCGTATCGCTGATCAGGCCATCGGCCAACAGTTTCTGGCTGAACAATTTGATGGGGTCCTTCTCCTTCCAGGCTTGTACCTCTGCCTTTTCCCGGTACAGTTCCGGATCAAACATGGAGTGGGGACGGAAACGGTATGTTGTAAATTCGAGAAAGTAGGGGCCTTCTCCATTCCGAATGGCATCACACGCACGCTGGGCGGCCTGTTCCACCGCGATGACATCCATACCATCCACAACTTCTGATTTCAGGCCATAGCTCTGTGCTTTGAGGTGAATATCTGTTTCCGATTCTGACCGCTCCAGTGCCGTACCCATGGCATAGCGATTGTTTTCGCACAGGAAAAGTACCGGCAATTTCCACAAGGTTGCCAAATTTATGGACTCGTGGAACTCGCCTTCAGCGGCAGCGCCTTCACCAAAAAAGCAGGCATTGACGTTGGCTCGCTCTTGCATCTTATCCGCCAGTGCAAGCCCTACCGAAAGAGGAATACCTCCGGCAACAATGGCGCTGCCACCAAAAAAGCGTGTGGCGGCATCGAACAAATGCATGGACCCTCCCCGCCCCCGGCAGCAGCCTTCAAGCTTGCCATACATCTCGGCCATGACGCTGCCCATAGATAAGCCACGAGCCAGTGCATGGCCATGCTCCCGGTATGTTGCGGCCACCGAATCTTCTGGCCGTAGTGCCTGCATCACGCCAACCGCAATGGCTTCTTCACCAATGTAGAGGTGTAAAAAGCCGCGGATTTTCATGGCGCTGTACAGTTCGGCGCATTTTTCTTCAAACCGCCGAATACGGACCATACCCTGGAGCAGTTCCAACGCATGGGCTTGGCTAATGGGGGTCACGGTTGTCATTCATCTGTCTCCAAGGTGGATGTATCCCCTTCGGGTAGACCCAGTTCTCGCGCTTTAAGTAACCGGCGCATGATTTTTCCGGAGCGGGTCTTCGGCAGGTTCTTTCTGAATTCAATCTCACGCGGGGCTACAGCAGCCCCCAGCTTTTTACGCGCATGGCCCAAGATTTGTTTTTTGAGGCTATCCTCAGCCTTAAACCCGGCATTGAGTACGATAAAAGCTTTGACGATTTCACCCGCGATGGCGTCTGGAATCCCGATCACACCGGCTTCAGCAACCGCGGGATGTTCAATCAAGGCACTTTCTACCTCAAAGGGCCCAATGAGGTGGCCGGATGATTTGATCAGATCATCCGCCCGGCCAATAAACCAGAAGTACCCTTCTTCATCACAAGAGACCAGGTCGTCCGATAAATACCAGCCGTCAACAAAACATTTCTGATAGCGTGCTTCTTCACCCAAATAGCCACGGAACATGGATGGCCAACCTGTTTTTAGGGCCAGCTCACCGGGGGTATTGGGCGTTTCGATCATCTTAATGCCGCCGCCTTTCAGGCGCTCGACCACCGCCGCCTCAATGCCTGGCAGCGGCCGTCCCATGGAGCCCGGTTTGATATCCATGGCTGCGTAATTGGAAATCATGATGCCGCCTGTTTCAGACTGCCACCAGTTGTCGTGAAAAGGTAACCCAAATGCCGATTCGCTCCATACAACTGCCTCCGGATTGAGCGGCTCACCCACACTCGCCATAAAGCGCAGGCTGCTGGTATCGTACCGGGAGATCACTTCCTCCCCGGCTTTCATCATCATGCGTACTGCCGTGGGCGCGGTGTACCAGACGCTGACACGCTGATCCTGAATGATGCTGTACCAGCGCTCCGCATCAAATTCCGCATAATCAATAATCATGGTGGCACCAATGGTCAGCGGCGCGATGATGCCATACGACGTACCAGTGACCCAGCCCGGGTCTGCCGTACACCAGAAAACATCCTCAGGGTGAAGATCAAGCGCCAACCGGGCCGTCATGTGGTGCATCATAACCGCTTTGTGGACGTGAACCGCACCTTTGGGCTTGCCGGTGGTGCCGCTGGTAAAGTGCAGCAGTGCCATGTCTTCCGGGTCGGTTGGTGGGATCTCAAATGTGTCCGGCGCGGCATGGATCAGTTCATCAAAGTCGTGAGTACCTGCCACAAGGTCCGCGCTTTCATCTTCACGGATGAGAATGACATGCTGCAAACTGGGCAACTTGTCACGCCAGGGTTGGACTTTCCGCTGATATAGCGTTGTGGTTGTCACCAGTACTTTCGCCGTGCCGATATCCATACGCATCTGAATGGGTTCTGGTCCAAAAGCAGAAAACAGTGGCGAAAAAACACTGCCATTTTTTAAAGTACCCAACGCCGTGATATAGAGTTCCGGCACCCGGGGGGCCAAAACAAAGACCCGGTCACTTTTACCAATACCCAGAGACTGCAAGGCATTGGCAAACTGGTTCGTCCGCTTTTTTAATTCGGCATAGCTGTAGTCATGCGTATGGCCTTGCTTATCCAGCCAGCGTATGGCCGTATGATTGCCCCGAGGGGTGTTTGCATGCCGGTCAACGGCTTCATAAGCAATATTTAACCCCTTACCGTCGGGGAGGCCATTCAAAGACGCACGAACGTGATCCCAAGAAAAATTGGCCCGGTACTCATCGTAATGACGTAAATTGGGAACAACGGCCGACGCTGTTTTCTTGCTGATTCGGTGGTACGACATATGCCTCTCCTGCCGTTTTTAGACAACAAACAAGCTGTTTAAAATGTATTTTTCTCATTAAAAAGTATGCCGAAAAACAAACGGTTAAAGTTGACATATATCAACAGGAGAGGCACTGATGGTCATTTTTATACCCATACACTTCGTCAAAAAAGCCTGTGGCCGGCAACAAATTTTCTTGACAGAGGAAAGCACAGCATGGAGAATTTCGGGTTCGATTTTTTGGCTATGTAGCTCAGTTGGTTAGAGCACAGCATTCATAATGCTGGGGTCCCTGGTTCAAGTCCAGGCATAGCCACCATTTCAACGACAGTCACCATCATTCGGGCCTGCCAACCTGATCACCGATCCGCGCATTCAAATTGTTTAACAGGTCATCCACCAGTGCACGAACAGCGGGTGATTGCCCACGGCGAGCTGGCGTTACCAGGCTCAATTGTGCTTTCCCGGCCACCCACTCCGGCAGGATCCGCACCAGCGACCCTTCATGGAGTTCATCCCTGCAGGCATAAGCGGGCATGCTCACGATACCCAGCCCCTTTGCTGCCGCTTGTTTCAACGTGGTCATGTCATCGCTGCAAAGTTGCGGATTAAAGGGTATGGCGGTTTTTAACCCGTCCCTATTCTCCAGGCTCCAGTGTCCGGTTACAGGCTGCCAGCCCACCTTCAGACTTTGTCTTTTGAGCAAATCATCGGGCGACTCCGGCGTGCCGGTTCGAGCCAGGTACTCTGGGCTCGCGAACAGGTGCCAGGACACGTTAGCCAGGCGCCGCTGAATAATACTCGAATCAGGCAGCGCTTCCATATGGGCTCTTATGGCGATATCGATTCCGGAAGAGACCAGATCGACCGATTGGTTAGTCACCTGCTGAACCAGCTCTACCCCAGGGTGCTTCACCAGAAATTCACACACCAGCTCCTTGATCGCAAACTGGGCCACACCTACCGAGCAACTCATGGTAACGCGCCCGCTTAATGATGCCTTGCGGCTTTGAATCGCCGCCTCGGCGGCTTCCATTTCATCGATCAGCGCCCGGGCATGCTGGTAAAACACCCGGCCGGTTTCGGTCACTTTAAACTGGCGGGAGGTTCTTTGTATTAGGCGGGTATCGAGTCTTTCCTCCAGTTGCGATACATGTCGGCTCAAGCGTGACTTGGGCATATTGAGCGCTCTGGCGGCGGGAGAAAAGCCCCGCTTTTCCACCACGTGGACAAAATAGAAGTAGTCATTCAGGTCGATCATAGACATTGGGTTCGCCGCATTTTACTTGTTAATTGTTCCAATTGTAGAACGATAGTTTCACTTTTTGAATCTACAAGACTCTATCGTTCCATTGCTAAGATCTAAGCCGTGATGACGAAACCACCTGACAAGGAGATCAAGCAATGACCTCAGCAACTTTTTCTGCAAAGAATCCGGCATTTGATCGCGCGACCACCGCATCCATTACTGCCCCACAGGGTGGCAACCCACTTGAGATCGGCGCCGGTTTTACAGAGGCCAGCGTGGGGGTG
>OBIC01000272.1_pt1 | contig 17655 bp, 14 predicted proteins | sample 1519831 | NCBI WGS metagenome assembly OBIC01 (sample SAMN03019805, study PRJEB22545) | beach sand metagenome | biome: beach; feature: sea beach; material: beach sand | place: USA: Municipal Pensacola Beach, FL | collected 2010-10-20 | depth 40-45 cm m | reverse complement strand
CGCCGCCATCCGCGCGGACCCCGCCTTCGACGCTGCCGAGGCACAATCAATCGCGCGTGGTTTTGAAATTGCCGGCGATGCATTGCCGTCGGGGGCATTCGATCCGACGCGACACCGCACGCTGGAGCTCGGGCTGCGCGAAACGGTCTCCCGCCGCATCGGCGTCAACCTTGGCTATGTCGAGCAACTTTATACATTCGGCGACCGGGGCCGGCACCCACGCGAACGCGAGGGCGGACCGCGCGTCATTTCGGTTGGTTATCTGGCCCTGACACGCGAAACGCAGATGCCGGTCCCCGAAAGTACCGCCTGGCGGCAATGGTATGACTACTTTCCCTGGGAGGACTGGCGTGACGGCCGTCCGGCAATGATCGACAAGCTTATTGCACCGCTGCTGCGTGAATGGATCGCCGCACCGAAATCATATGCGGAAACCGCGCGCCGCCGGGACCGCGCGAATATCTGTTTTCCCGAAGACAATGGCAGCTGGGATGAAGAGATCGTGCTTGAGCGGTTCGAACTGCTGTATGAGGCAGGGCTGGCTGCGGAGGCGCAACGCGACGGGGTTGCGACATTTGCACTCGATGGCAAGGCTGTGCCGCCGCCTGGCGCGCCAATGATGTCGGATCATCGCAGAATCCTTGCGACTGCCATGGGACGGCTGCGCGCGAAGCTTAAATACCGGCCAGTGGTGTTTGAACTGATGCCCGAAGACTTCACCCTGCTGCAGCTGCAGCGCACTGTCGAGGCGATCCTGGGCAGTAATCTGCACAAGCAGAATTTCCGCCGGCTTGTGGAGAATAGCGGTCTGGTCGAAAGCACCGGGGAAATCGAGCCGCAGACCCGCGGCCGACCGGCCGCAAAATTCCGTTTCCGGCGTGAAGTGCTGCGCGAAAGGCTGGCCGCGGGCGTGCGGATTTCCGGATCTCGCTAGGACGTACTGCCTGCGAGATCAGCGGGAATGAGGCGACTGAATGCCGTTTCCCTTTCGCGCAGAAATCATATTCCCGTAACATCATTGAAAAGAATTGATTGACAGAGAAAAATGCTCACATGTAGCATTATGTTTCCCGATGTGAATTCGGGCGTTTTTTTACCCTTATTTATACTCAAATAGAGCATAAATAAGGGTCACAGGGAGGCCAAAAAATGATAAGCGTCGCAGAAATGGCCCGCGACGGGTTGGAATTCACCCCCGAGGTGGCAGCCGCCACATCGGAGATCTATGACCGCGTGAAAGACGTCATTCCCGAGATCGAATGGCCGGTCTTTGCTCCCTATATCGACGCGATCAACCGCCTCAAAAAAGAAAAAAACGCGGTTATCCTGGCGCATAATTATCAAACGCCGGAAATTTTTCACGGCGTGGCGGATATCGTCGGCGATTCCCTTGCGCTCGCGCGCGAAGCTGTGGATGTCGACGCGGATATCATCATTCTGTGCGGCGTGCATTTCATGGCTGAAACCGCAAAGCTGCTGAACCCTGAAAAGACCGTTCTTATTCCCGATCTTGGCGCAGGATGCAGTTTGTCGGAATCGATTACCGGCGCGGATGTGCGGCTGCTGAAAGAACGCTTCCCCGGTGTTCCTGTCGTGACTTATGTCAACACAAGCGCCGATGTGAAGGCAGAGACAGATGTATGCTGCACCTCGTCAAATGCATTGCATGTGGTGGAGTCGCTCGGAGTTGATCGTGTCCTGTTCCTGCCTGATGAATATCTCGCGCAGAATGTGGCGCGCCAGACCGATGTTGAAATTCTGGCCTGGCGCGGCCGCTGCATGGTGCACGAACAATTCTCGGCACGCGAGATCGAGGAATATCGCGATGCACATCCGGGCATTGTGGTGCTTGCGCATCCCGAATGCCCGCCTGATGTTTTGGAGGTTGCCGATTATGCCGGATCCACATCGGGCATGATCAATTATGCGAAACAAAAGCAACCGCCCCAGATTGTGATGATCACCGAATGTTCGATGAGCGACAATGTCGCCGCCGAACTGCCGAATGTCGATTTTATCCGGCCCTGCAATCTGTGCCCGCATATGAAGAAAATCACCCTGCCGGCGATTTTACGCAGCCTGCGGTCCATGCAGCATCAGGTGGAAATCGCACCCGAAGTCGCCGATCGCGCAAGGTTGGCGGTACAGCGGATGCTGGATATCGGCACCCCGCCCGCCGATGCGGCGCAATGGCAAAGCAACCTGCCGCAAACCCATTATGCGCAGCTGGTTGGCGGACCGAAGGAAGCCGTGCCGGCATAAGCCGGGCATGGCTGTCCTGTCTGGCCGTCAAATAACGGCATAATCCGGATAACCGGCAAAAAAGAGTTCTGCGTATGCCGACTGACACGCAATTCCGGCCAAATTCCCAAACAACCGATTTCGGGAAACGACCCGCTGCGGATGTGATCATCGTGGGCGGCGGGATTGCGGGGCTTGTCGCCGCATTGCGGCTGTCAACATCTTGCCAAGTGCTGCTGCTCAATAAAGGCGGCTTTGGCGAGGGCGCCTCAAGCCTCTGGGCGCAGGGCGGTATATCCGCGGCAATCGGCGATGATGATTCGCCCGAACTTCACGCGGCCGATACCATTCGCGCGGCGGCGGGAACGGCCGACCCCGAAATTATCGGCATACTGACGAGCCGCGCGCCTGACTGTATTGCCAGCTTGCAGGAATGGGGCGTCGACTTCGACACAGAAGATGACGGCAGCCCCGCACTGGGCCGCGAAGCTGCCCACAGCCGCAACCGCATATTGCATATCGGCGGTGACAGCACCGGTCGCGGCCTGATGGAAACGCTTTGCGCTGCGGTGCGCAAACAGCCAACCATTACGATCCGCGATCATTGCGTGGCCGAAGAGCTGATCGTTCATCACAATCGGATTGTCGGCCTTTACTGCCGGAACCTGAAGACCGCCGACACACCCGCGGAGGCGCTGTTCGCTCCTGCCGTTATTCTTGCGACAGGCGGTATTGGCGGGCTTTTCGAGGTGACGACCAATCCGTCCGAATGCACCGGGGAAGGGCTCGGCATGGCGGCGCGCGCCGGCATATTGCTGGCCGATCTTGAGTTTGTACAATTTCATCCGACGGCCATGCATGTCGGCATAACCCCTGCCCCGCTCGCCACCGAGGCATTGCGTGGGGAAGGCGCCACATTGATCAATGACCGGGGCGAGCGCTTCATGGTCAAGGTTCACGAGAATGCGGAGCTGGCACCGCGTGATATCGTCGCCCGTGCTGTCTGGCGTGAAATCCATGCGGGGCGGCAGGTCTTTCTTGACTGCCGCACCGCCATCGGCGCGAATTTTGAAAGCCGCTTTCCAACGGTCTATCAGCTTTGCCGCAATGCCGGCATCGATCCGGCCCGCATGCCTATCCCGGTCGCCCCGGCAGCGCATTACCATATGGGTGGCATCGCAACGGACCGTAACGGGCGGACCAGCATGCAAGGGCTTTGGGCCTGCGGCGAGGTTGCGTCGACCGGCATTCACGGGGCCAACCGGCTTGCCAGCAACTCCCTGCTGGAAGGCGTGGTCTTCGGCGCGGCGGCGGCTGATGACATTTGCCGCCATCTTGCAAAGCGCTATGAAAATGCCGACAGGAGCGACAGGGGCAGCAGCATACTGGCGCCCCACCCGCTCCCTGCCAGCAGGTTCCGCTGCTATGACGCAAAGATCAGCACCCTGACCCTTGCGCGATTGCGACAGCTGATGTCGGCGAATGTCGGCGTCGTGCGCCAACAGGAAAGTCTGATGGCAACCCTGCATGAGCTGGATGGGCTGATCGCACAAATCGGCGACAAATCCGCCATGGCGGCGAACATGCTGCTGGCGGCGAGATTGATTACCGAAGCAGCCTTGCAGCGTTGCGAAAGCCGCGGCGGACATTTTCGCGAGGATTACCCAACCCCCAATCCGACAATGCGCCACCGCTCCTTTATGCGGCTCAATGACGATATCGCAAAGCGATCGCCACAGGTCATTGCATAACCCGGAAGAATCTTATGTCGATTTCCTTTGCGCTGACGCCGCTCCCGCCCACACTCTACCAACCCGCAGTGGAAAATGCCCTGGCGGAAGATCTGGGCCGTGCAGGCGATATCACCTCGCAGGCAGTGGTGCCCGCCGCTGCACAGGTGCGCGTCACGATCCGCAGCCGCAAGCCTGGCCGACTGGCGGGGCTGGACATCGCAGCCGCGGTATTCCGGACGGTGGATCCCGAACTCAGGGTAACGGCCGCCATTTCTGACGGCGCCGATTTGCAGGAAGGAACCATTGTCGCAACGATCGAGGGGCGCGCGCGGGCGGTATTGACCGCTGAACGCACCGCGCTCAACTTCCTGGGCCATCTGTCGGGTATTGCCACCGAAACGGCCAGGATCGTTGCGGCAGTAGCCGGGCATAAGGCGCAAATCTGCTGCACACGGAAAACAACACCGGGACTGCGCACGCTTGAAAAATATGCTGTTCGGGCAGGTGGTGGCAGCAATCACCGCTTTGGATTGGATGATGCGATTCTGATCAAGGACAACCATATTGCTGTTGCCGGCGGGGTCCGGCCCGCCATTGCCGCCGCACGCGCCCATGCCGGGCATATGGTGAAGATCGAGGTTGAGGTTGACCGGCTGGACCAGCTTGACGACGCATTGCTTGAAGGGCCTGACATCATCCTGCTGGATAATATGACGCCTGCGCTTCTGCGCGAAGCGGTCGAACGAACGCAGGGCCGCGCCCTGCTCGAGGCATCTGGCAATGTGACCTTGCAAACCGCCCCCGCCATTGCCGAGGCGGGCGTTGACCTGATTTCGGTGGGCTGGATCACCCACTCTGCCCCCTGCCTTGATCTTGGTCTTGATTTCGAATGGACCGATTACGGCTGATCCTGCTGAGGCGTCGCTGTCAGCGTAACGACGCCGCGCGCCATTCCGGCAAGGTAAACCATCACGGCGAGCGGCACATAGACCAGCAGGCCGGAGATAAATAACGGCAATCGCGCGGCCGCATCAGCGAATTGCAGCAGCACCGCACCCGCACCGCTGACCAGAAACAAGCCGTAATAAATCAGGCTCAATCTGAGATGCGAAAATCCAAGCCGGTTGCAGATCTGAAATAAATGTTCGCGATGCGCCTGGGTCAAGGGCTGCTTCCGGAAAAAGCGGTAAAGCAGCGTCGCAGCCACATCGACGATGAAACAGCTAAACAGGGCAGGCACGACGACAATCGAAATCTGCCCCGCATCACCCCGCGCCCCGATAACGGCAAGGCCCGCAATGACAAATCCGATGACCTGACTGCCGGTATCCCCCATGAAAATTTTCGCAGGCGGAAAGTTGAACGCAAAGAACCCGGCAACAGCGGCAAACAGGCAGAGCGCGCTCAAATAAACGACATGCGCGCCGAGTAAAAGCCCGATCCCTCCCAACATAAAAAGTGCAATCAACGCCCCCCCAGCCGCAAGCCCGTCAATCCCGTCCATGAAATTGTACACATTCATGAACAGAACGAACCAGCCGATGGTGACCAGATGACCGAACCAGCCGAATGTCAAATTACCGATCATCGGCACGGCCAACCCGTCAATGCGGGCGACAAACAGGCTGAAAACCAATGCGGCAGCCAGCTGGCAGAAAAGTTTGATAAATGGCGCAAGCTCGATCAGATCATCGGCAAGGGCCGCCGCGAATGTGACGCCGGTCATCGCAAGGAAAATCGCGAAGGGCACATCCGGCACAGGGGCCTCCTCATGCACTGACAGGATCACAACCATCCCCGCCAGAAAACTGATCGCAATCGCAACCCCGCCGCTTTTCGGCGTTGGCTGCGCATGCGACGAACGCGCATTGGGAACATCGGCAATATTCCACCTGATCACCCAGCAGGTGAGAACAGCGGAAAATGCGCATAACATAACTGCGAAAATCACATGCGACACCGCGGCGCCAGGCGTCAGAAAATCCGCACTGAAATCAAACATCGCGATTCAGTGCCTCAACCTGTATTCGCCTGATCGACCGAAGCCACATGCGGCAAATCTTCCATCCCTGCCACCATTGGCGCAGACAGCCGCTGCTCGGTATAGGATTCGACAAGTTCGCAAAGCAGTTGGAGAAGTCCCTGCACGTCATTTGCGTCAACGACTACACGTAACCGCGCAAGATAGCGCTCCACTTCGGCAAGGCTCATACCATTTGGCGCCGCCGCCCGGAAGATACGCGGATGCGCGGTCGGTCCGCTTTCCTCATCGACCAACAACTCTTCGACCAGTTTCTCGCCAGGCCGCAGGCCGACAAATTTGATCTCGATATCGCCCGAACGGTGACCGGGCTCACGCACCCGCAAACCAGACAGATGAATAAGTTTGCGCGCCAGATCCGCGACCTTCACCGGCTCCCCCATATCGAGATGGAAGATCTCTCCGCCCCCGGCCCCCATGGCACCGGCCTGAATGACGAGTTCAGCGGCCTCGGGGATCGTCATGAAATAACGCTCGACATCGGGATCGGTTATGGTGACCGGGCCGCCGCGGGCAATCTGTTCGCGAAACAGCGGCACGGCAGACCCTGCCGAATCAAGGACATTGCCAAAACGCACAAGCACAAAACCTGTGTCGGGGGATTCATGACCGAAAGCCTGAACCAGGCGTTCGCCAACCCGCTTGGAGGCCCCCATCACATTTGTCGGCCGCACGGCCTTGTCAGTTGAAATCAGCACAAACTTACCGACCTTGCGGGAATGCGCCGCACTGGCCACATGATATGTGCCCAGAATATTGTTGGCCGCGCCGACAACCGGGTTCATCTCGACCAGTGGCACATGCTTATAGGCGGCAGCGTGATAGACGATATCAACCACATGCTCATCGAATATCCGCTCAACCACCCCTTTATCGAGGGTGGAACCGAGTAGCGGCACAAGCTGCACTGGCTGGCTTGACGCCATCAACCATTCGCGCAATTCCCGTTCGATTGAATAAAGCGCGAATTCGGATTGTTCAAAAATAATCAGTTTTGCCGGTTGATGGGCAATGACGGCGCGGCAAATCGCCGAACCGATCGATCCCCCGCCACCGGTAACAAGCACAGTCTTACCGCGCAACTCATCGGTCACAAGCTGAAGGTCAGGCGTTACCGGATCACGCGACAACAACTCCTCGGCGGAAACGCCGCGGATATCCGTCAAGGCCTGACCGCCGACCAGCATTTCCTCAAGCGTCGGAGCGGTTTCCACCCGCACGGGCAGTTCCGCGAGTTGATTGATAATCGCTGCGCGCCGGAGTACAGAAGTCGCCGGCAAGGCCAGGACAACCAGATCAAGCTCGGCCCGCTGCACAAGTGCTGCGATACGGTCAGGCGCGTGAATCTTCACCCCACACAATGTCCGTCCGTGCAGGTTGCGATCGTCATCGACAAAGCAACGCAATTCGGTCCGCCCGTCCTGGCTCATCGCCTCGCCAATACCGGCACCGGCCCGTCCGGCACCGTAAATCACAACGCGGCGTTCAATATCATGCGGCTGCCGTTCGGCCGTGTTCAGGATCGTCACAGCAATCAGTCGCCAGCCATGCATTATGCCGACCGTGACAAGCCAAAGCGGCCCGACGATCAAATTCACCCATGGGTTGCCAAGCCACAGGGTGAAACCGAGCGACAGGATAAGCCCTGCGCAGATTGTCGAATTGAGAATGGGAAAAATAATGATCGTATCGCTATAGCGCAGTATCGGGCGATACAATCCGGTTGCCAGCGAAACCAGCACCGTGACGCCTGCAACGCCCACAGGCAGAAGGTAGTATGACAACGATGGGATCTGACACGCACAGGAAAGGCCATAGGCCAGAACGCCGATCGCCGCGATAACCGATAAAACGAGAAAATCAACGATTGCGGTGAGCAACAAAGTTGCGTTGCGCGGCAAATCAATGATTGTTCTTGCCGAATGACGCAGCCTGTCACGTAACGAAGCCGTCTCGCCCGCGGAATTCTTCTTGTCAGTCAGGCCCAATGCATTGCCTCTAACTCGATGCCAAGTTGGATGCGCGCGGTCGCCAAGTGGCAAGCTGGCCGATAAGCGCAGGGTGCAATGCATGACCAGACGCAACAAAGCCTGCATGCCGCACAGAGCGCTGATTGTAAAGAAATTCCGCCCCGTCGCGACGGCTGATCCGGCCGCCCGCCTCCTGCATGATCAGGTCAGCCGCCGCCAGATCCCAATCATTGACCGGTGACAGGCCAAGACAACCATCGAACCGTCCCGCCGCGACCAATGCAATGCGATAGGCAATCGAGTTGCGTTTCTCGATATGGATATCGGGCCAGGGCACCGCCCAGCGCTTGCTGTGATAAAATGACGCGGTACCAAGCATCCGTGCACCTTCAATCTGCGCCTGCCCGCTTGGGGTGATCGGCTGACCGTTCAAACGTGCGCCGCCACCGCTTACCGCCTCATATAATTCACCGGATGCGGGGTTGAAAACAATCGCGCTGATAGGCCTTGCCTGTTCGACCAGTGCAATGCAGATCGTAAAATGCGGCTCGCCACGCATGAAAGCGCGCGTTCCATCGATCGGATCAACGATCCAGGTGCGGTGCTGCGTCAGCCTGTCGGTATTGTCCTCGGTCTCTTCCGACAACCAGCCATGGTCAGGGAACGCATCGCCCAATGCCTTCCGCAGCATGTTGTCGATCGCAATATCAGCTTCTGTAACAGGATTGTCGCCACCTTTGTCCCAGCGTGCAAATTCGCCCCCGAAATAGGACATTGCAATTTCGCCCGCTTCATGGGCCGCATCGAGGGCGACCGCATGTTCGGCAACCGGCAATATATTGCACGCCTCACTCACCCGCGACCATCATCCCCTCAATCCGCAAGGTCGGCGCATTCATTCCATAGTGAAACTGCAAATCGTTCGCTGCTGTGATGTTTTTGAACATCTCGCGCAGATTACCTGCCACTGTCACTTCACTGACCGGATAGGCCGGTTTGCCATTTTCGATCCAGTAACCCGACGCGCCCCGACTATAATCGCCGGTGACCCCGTTCACGCCCATGCCGATAAGCTCGGTGATCAAAAGCCCCTCGCGAATATCGGCCAACAGTTCATCAGGCGTCGCCTCACCAGGCGTCATATAGAGGTTTGTCGGCGCAGCGCCGGGTGCGCCGCCGGTGCCCCGCGCCGCATGGCCACTGCTTTGAAGTCCCAGTTGACGCGCTGAGGCGCTGTCCAGAAACCATCCCTGCAACACGCCATTTTCCACCATGGCGCGACGGCCGTTCCGCACCCCTTCACCATCGAACGGTTTGGAACGCAAGCCGCGCAACCGGTGCGGATCATCGATAACCGAAATCTGCGCCGGCAAAATTTCCTGCCCCAGGCAATTTTTCAGAAAGCTTGTCCCGCGCGCGACCGCAGCCCCGTTGATCGCCCCCGATAGGTGCCCAAGCAGGCTGTTTGCCACACGCGGCGCATAGATAACGGGAACTTGTGCGCTTTTGACCTTGCGCGGATTAAGACGGCTGAGCGTACGAAGGGCTGCGATCTTACCAATCTCATCAGCCGCGGTAAGATCCGCATAATGACGGCTTGATGAAAATTCATAATCACGCTCCATGGCGACGCCCTCGCCCGCCAGAACCGAACAGGAAATACTGTAGGACGAGGATCTGTAACCCTGATTGAAACCGCCGCTTGTCGCGAGTACCAGCTGACTATGCCCCCAGCCCGTGCTTGCGCCTTCCGAATTGGTGATACCCTCAATACCGCGCGCCGCATCCTCACATTGCCGGGCCGCGTCGATCAATTCGGGCATTTGAGGCGTCGAGGCATCATAGATATCAAGATCCGGAACATCCTTCGCAAGCAGCGCAGCATCTGCCAGTCCGCAATAAGGATCGGCCGGTGCGGATCTGGCCATCGCCACCACCCGCGACACCATCTCATCAAGCGTTGCCGCACTCAGATCACTTGTCGATACAACCGCCTGCTGATTGCCGATGAATGCCCGCAATCCAAGATCCTGCCCCTCGGAACGTTCGACATCCTCGACCTCGCCCAGCCGGCAGGACACAGACACCGAAGTGCCAGACACAAGCAAAAGATCCGCAGCATCCGCGCCGGCGGACCGCATCTTGCCGATCAGATCCTCGGCAAGCTGCTGCATGTCTGCCGTGCCACCGAAGGCCGCAAGATTATTATTTTCCGACATGCTCTCTCCTGAAAATCGGGGGTTGGCGTTCAGCCCTTTCGGCGCGACACCAACCGGCTGAAATATGATCGATATGGATTAATGATTTAGCCATTGCCAGCCCCCGACCCAAGTTCAGGTCAGCGCGTAATAAACGCTCAGACCGCCGGCAACCAGCATAACAAGCCAGGTCAGAATCGTACCAATGAACCGCCCCAGCGAACGGCCGCTGCTGCCCGACAGGCCAATCGCATGCGCCAGTCTGCCAACCGTGAGCCCGGCCCCCAGCGTATGCAGGCACCATAGCGGGGCGCCGGCCAGCTCCACCGCGATAAGGGCAATCAGCGCAAATGGCACATATTCGACATTATTGCCATGCACACGCGTCGCCCGCCGCATCTCGTCACTGTCGCCTTCGCCAATTTCGGTTTCGGTCTTGATACGCGCGCGCACAACCAAAATTGCCAAGACCAAGCTCAACAATACATTCAGTCCGATGTAAAGCGTTGAAACCGCAATCGGCCCCCCGCCCATTGCTTCCATACCTGTCGCCAGCTCTTGCATTTGCTTACCTTCCGTTTAAGGCCGTCCAGGGCCTGTTTTTATTGCCAGTCGATACAAACGACTCAACTCTTACAAGCAACGCAACTGCAGGAAGGTTAGCCTCAATTCTCAGTTATTTCCAAATTGGTTTACCGGATCCGGGCAAACCAAGGCGCGGCCATTTTTCGCTGACAAGGGACACAATCTCCTCATCCATGCGAATTTGATGCCCCCACTCACGCCGGGTTTCAGGCGGCCACTTGTTGGTGGCATCAAGGCCGATCTTGCCGCCAAGGCCACTTTCGGGGCTTGCGAAATCAAGATAGTCGATTGGCGTATTTTCGATCAGCGTTACATCGCGAACCGGGTCCATGCGCGTTGAAATCGCCCACATCACGTCTTTCCAGTCGCGGATATCGATATCGTCATCCACCACAATGACCCATTTTGTATACATGAACTGCCGCAAGAACGACCAGATCCCCATCATGATCCGCTTGGCGTGGCCCGGATATGCCTTCCGGATCGCGACAACACCAATCCTGTAGGAACAGCCCTCGGGCGGCAGCCAGAAATCGGTGATTTCGGGAAATTGCTGCCGCAGCAACGGCACGAAAACCTCGTTCAACGCCTCACCCAGGATGCTGGGCTCATCGGGCGGCCGGCCGGTAAATGTCGACAGATAAATCGGCTGCCGACGCATGGTAATCGCGCTGACCGTGAAAATGGGGAACTGTTCGACGGCATTATAATAACCCGTATGGTCACCATAAGGCCCCTCATCGGCATAGTCGCTGAGCGAGACATGGCCTTCGAGCACGATTTCCGCCTGTGCGGGCACTTTCAACGGCACGGTCTTGCAATCGACAAGCTCCACACGCTGCCCCCGGATGAGGCCGGCAAACTGATATTCGCTCAATGTATCGGGCACCGGGGTTACCGCTGCAACGATCGTTCCCGGGTCCGCACCGATCACTGCGGCGGCTGGCAACGGTTCGGGGTTTTGCTTCCCCCAGCGTGCGTGATGCTGCGCGCCGCCACGATGTTTGAGCCAGCGCATGATCGTCTTGTTGCGGCCGATCACCTGCATCCGATAGATGCCGAGATTGAAATTATCCTCCGCCGCATCGCCGGGGCCTTTTGTCACCACCATCGGCCAGGTGATAAGCGGCGCCGGCTCCCCGGGCCAGCAGGTCTGCACCGGCAATGCCGACAAATCCACCGCATCGCCTTCCAGCACGATATCGTGCACAGGTCCGCTGCGGCTCGTTTTCGGGCGCATCTGCATGACTTGCCGCAATATTGGCGTCATCTCGACGGCGTCGCGCAGCCCCGCGGGTGGTTCAGGTTGGCGCAAAAATGCCAGCAACTCGCCGACTTCACGTAATTCCGCTGCCGTGCGGCGTTTCTCCCCGCCAAGGGTCACCGCCCGCGCGACCCGCTCAACCGTGCCGAACAGGTTGATCAGCACCGGCATCGATGCCGCCGCGCCATCCGCATCAAGCGGATTTTCAAACAGCACCGCAGGGCCGCCTTCAGCAAGCAGACGGGTCTGGATTTCGGTCATCTCAAGCACGGTGGAGACGGGCTCGCTGACCCTGACAAGCTGCCCGTCACGTTCAAGCTCGGCCAGAAAATCGCGAAGTGATTTGAAAGACATATGACAGTTCTAAAGCAATTCCGCGCGCTGGGGAATCCGCATTTAACTCACCCTTGTTTGGGCGGCAGCAACCGCCAGACGCTTGTATTGCGCAAATCCGTATCTTCCAGCTCGCGGGTGGTTTTCACTGCATAGCTGATCAGTTTCTCATGGCCCGACTTCGGGAAATAGGTGCGACCGGGATCGCCCATCAATACAGTCACCCCGGCCGCGACAAGCCGGCCAAGCCAATCGACGATCCGCGCGGCGGCGGGCCCTTCGTAGCAAACATCTGCCGCAAGCACGACATCCCAATCGGCATCCATCACACCGACCAGATCGCTTTCCACCGCCTCGATCATCACATCGTTTTCACAGGCGTTGAGCTTGATCGAGGCCACGGCGATAGGATCAATTTCACTTGCGGTAACATGCGTGGCGCCCGCCTTTGCGGCGGCAATCCCCGCAAGCCCCGAGCCGGCCCCGAAATCGAGCACTTTCCTACCCGTCACATAGCCGGGATGATCAAGCAGAAACCGCGCCATCGCCTGACCGCCGGCCCAGGCAAACGCCCAGAAAGGCGGCGGCAGGCCGGCCTGCGCCATCTCTTCTTCCGTCATCTGCCAGAGCGGCAGAAACTCGCTTGCAACATAAAGGCTGACTTCGGGGACAAGCGGCGTTTCGGTCAACGCCGTATTCTGACGAATGAAATCTTCCGGATTGATCCTGGCTGCCTGCTCGAACATGGTATGTGACGCTCTTTGTACGGCGATCAGGCGGCAGCAATGTCTGGCCGCGACACCGCCATCGCCAGCACCTTGCGATAACCTGGTTGCCACTCCATCCGGGTGCCAACGCCGCGCCGCCACAACAACTTCTGCAATTCGGGCAGCCGGTAGCAGGGCACGAACATCATCAGATGATGCTCGACATGATAATTCACCCAGTAAGGGGCCAGAAAGGCACGGATCAGCCAGTTTGCGCGCGTGGTGCGCGCATTGCGGAAGGGATCGTCATTATCGGGCACCATCGCATGCTCGGCGATATTCCGGATCCGCGTGATCAACTGATAGTAGGTCAGAAGCGGCAACACCCAAAGCAGGGGGTAGAGATACCAATAGCCCAAGGCCGCAAGCCCACCGAAAAGCACCAGATTTGCGATCAGCGGACCACCGAGCTTGCGTCGGAACACAGCCAGGCGCGCCGATAGCGGCATATCGGGGGTGCCAAGGGCAGCCTTGATTTGCGCCTTGCGCTGCTTGAAGCCTGTTTGACCCGAAATATCGCGCCACAGCTTGCGTTTGAAACTGCTGCGCGTGATTGGAAACGGTGCCGACAAGGCAAGGTCAGGGTCCTCGGCTTGCTGGGTATGTTTGTGATGCACAAGATGATAGGCGCGATAGGCGCGCGTATCAGTCAGCACGGGATAGCCAAGCAGCCAGTCACTGACCCGGTCATTGAGTTTGCGATTGGGGAACAATGCGCCGTGCGCCGCATCGTGCACAAGGATCGCCAGCCCCAACTGCCGCGCCCCGATCAACGCCCAGGCCAGCAGGAAAGTCAGCGGATTAGGCCACAGGACAAACACTGCCATCGCGCCGAAAACAACACCCCAGACGTGGCAGATCAGCCAAACCGAACGCCAGGGATTGCGCGCGCGCAAACGCACGATTTCCTCAACAGTGAAATAATCCGCGGGCCGGATCATGTTATTTCTCGCATCGCACAACCGGTTCCGTAACTGCCGCGCTCTTCATCGTGATCGGGGGAAGCGGCCTTGTTGTCCTGAATATAACCTGAATATAGCCTGAATATAGGAAGCCCAGCCCCCATAAGCAAAGAATGAAGCGGCATGACCTCATGCACTCGCGGCACCTGCCACCATTGCGGCAAACAGGATAAGCCCGAATTCGCGATTGCTGCGAAACAGCCTGAGACATATCTCGGGCGCATCGATATCAAGCTGCCGGATCTGCCAGCCAAGATGCACCCCCGACGCAAGCCAAAGCGGCCAGAAACCCCAGCCAAGCCCCGCCTGATGGGCCGCCGCAGCAAAAAGCAGCAGGGCCAGCCCGTAAAAACCCCACATCGCCGTGCCGGTCCGCGCGCCAAGGCGCAAGGCGCTCGACTTCACGCCGATCAGCGCATCATCTTCCTTGTCCTGATGCGCATAGATCGTGTCATAACCGATGGTCCAGAAAATACCGCCGCAGTAAAGCAACCAGGCCGCCACCGACAGGCTGCCGCTATGCGCCGCCCAGCCCAAAAGCGCGCCCCAGTTGAAAGTCAGACCAAGGAACAGCTGCGGCCAATAGGTCACCCGCTTCATAAACGGATAAATCACCACCAGCCCGACAGACAGCAACCCGATCGTCACCGCAAAACTGTTGAAACTGAACAGGATGGCAAGCCCCAGAATGCATTGCGCGAACAGGAACAGCCCTGCCCCCACAAGCGTCACTTTGCCTGCGGGCAGCGGCCGGTTCGCCGTGCGCGCGACCTTTGCATCCAGATCCCGGTCGACGATATCATTGAAGGTACAGCCCGCGCCGCGCATGACCACCGCACCGACCCCGAATGCCGCAAACATCCACAAAGACGGCCAGCCACCTGCAATCGGCACAGCCATCGCCAGGCTCCACCAGCACGGCCATAACAACAGCCAGGTGCCGATCGGCCTGTCCATCCGCGCAAGACGCAAATAAGGGCGCAACTGCGCCGGTGCCCACCTGTCGACCCAGTTACCGGTCGTATCGGCAACCGTAGGATCTGCCGCTTGATCTTTCTGCTCATCATCTGTCATGAAATATCCCCTACAAGGTCCGGGAACCGCACTCAAGACACAGATGACTGAAAAAGCCGAAGCAATCCGCCTCTATGTCGCCGCACCGCTCGCCACGGGCGGGCTGATCATGCTGGACCCGCAGCAATCGCACTATCTGCGCAATGTGATGCGGCGCAAGGTCGGGGACAGTATCGGCCTGTTCAACGGGCGCGATGGTGAATGGCGCGCCGAAATCGTCGAAGCGGGCAAGAAGGCCACAAGCTGCACCGTGTCAGAGCAAACCCAGGCGCAATGGGAAAACCCGGATTTATGGCTGCTGTTCGCGCCGCTCAAGCGCGGCAAGATCGACTATCTTGCCGCCCGCGCCACCGAATTGGGGGTACGCGCGCTGCAACCTGTCTTTACCGCCCACACCAATGCCACGCGCATTAATCTGGCGCGGCTTGAGGCCAATGCGATCGAGGCTGCCGAACAATGCAGGCTGGTCTCTGTGCCCGAGATCCGTGCGCCCGAAAAGCTCGATTCCCTGCTTGATCGCTGGCCTGCGGATCGACATATTCTGTTCTGCGACGAAAGCGGCAACTCACCGCCGATTGCCCAGGCGCTTGCCCCCTTCAGGCACGACGATACAGGCACGTCCACGCCATGGGCCATTCTGATCGGACCGGAGGGCGGGTTCAGCGCCGCCGAGCAGCAGCGGTTGCGGACGCTCGATTGCGCCACTCCTGTCTCGCTTGGACCGCGGATCATGCGCGCCGAAACAGCGGCGATCGCCGCCTTGTCGGTATGGCAGGCGCTGCTTGGCGACTGGCATATTGCGGGGAAATTCGCGCCGATAAACACTATCTTGTGAGGCGTGGCTAATTCCTTTTTTCTTGTATGGTTTCTGGCTGTTCCCTAAATAAGCTCACACGTCATGCGCGCGCACTTGACGCATATAATTATTCGGCCGGCGGGAGGAAAATCAAATGGCGGGATCAGAACAGAACGACACGCCGATCGACGACCGCCGGCAACTGATCGACTATCTTGCCTCGGGCTGCAAACCAAAGTCAGCCTGGCGGATCGGTACCGAGCATGAAAAATTCGGCTTCCGCCTGTCGAACCATAATCCACTTCCCTATGACGGGCCCAATGGCATTCGTGCGATGCTGGAAGGGCTGCGGCAATTCGGCTGGCAACCGATCATGGAAGGCGAAAATATCATCGGCTTGAGCCAGGATGGCGCGTCGATCACCCTGGAACCAGGCGGCCAGTTCGAACTATCGGGCGCTCCGCTTGAAACCTTGCATGCGACCTGCGCGGAAGTGAATACCCATCTCGCCCAGGTCAAACAGATCGCAAGCGAACTTGATATCGGTTTTCTGGGGCTTGGCTTTTCACCGCTTTGGACGCGAGCGGAAACACCCGTGATGCCAAAGGGCCGGTATGAAATCATGACCCGCTATATGCCAAAGCGCGGCACGCTTGGTCTGGATATGATGTACCGCTCCTGTACCGTGCAGGTAAATCTCGATTTCGCGTCGGAAGCCGATATGGCACGCAAGTTCCGTGTCGGGCTGGCCTTGCAGCCGATTGCGACCGCATTATTTGCAAACTCGCCTTTTACCGAGGGCAGACCCAACGGTTATCTAAGCTTCCGTAGCCATGTCTGGACCGATACGGACCCGGACCGCTCAGGCATGCTGCCTTTCGTCTTCGAGGACGGGTTCGGCTTTGAACGCTATGTCGATTACGCGCTTGATGTGCCAATGTATTTCGTCCAGCGCGACGGCATTTATCACGATGCCAGCGGCCAGTCCTTCCGCGATTTCCTGGATGGCCGGCTTCCCGCCCTTCCCGGTGAAAAACCGACAATGGAGGATTGGGCGAGCCACCTGACAACTATTTTCCCCGAGGTCCGGATCAAGAAATTTGCCGAAATGCGCGGCGCCGATGGCGGCCCCTGGCGCCGTCTTTGCGCGCTGCCAGCCTTGTGGGTTGGCCTGCTCTACGATCAAGGCGCGCTTGATGCGGCGTGGGACCTTGTCAAGGACTGGAGCGCTGAAGAACGCCAGGCATTGCGCGACAATGTACCAAAGACGGCCCTGCACACCGACTTCCGCGGTCGGCCAATCAAGGAAATCGCAAACGAGGTTCTCGCAATTGCACGCAGCGGGCTGAAATCACGCGCAGCGCTAGACCGCAACGGCAAGGACGAGCAGCATTTCCTCGATGTGCTGCAGGAAATCGCCGCAGCAGGCCAATGCCCCGCCGAAGAACTACTGAACAACTATAAGACCAGATGGGACGGCAATATTCATCACATATTTGATGAATATGCCTACTAAGCCACAAAAGACGCACAGTTGATCTGCCGCCCCGGCAATGTCAGGGCGACACCCAAATCCCGCATTCGGCACAGCCATTGCGCTGAAGACTCACCCCTTGCCTGCCTACCCGCCAATATTTTTCCATACCGAATACCATACAAAATAGAAAACGGCCCCGGTCCGGTGGTGGAGC
>OBIC01000271.1_pt1 | contig 17683 bp, 19 predicted proteins | sample 1519831 | NCBI WGS metagenome assembly OBIC01 (sample SAMN03019805, study PRJEB22545) | beach sand metagenome | biome: beach; feature: sea beach; material: beach sand | place: USA: Municipal Pensacola Beach, FL | collected 2010-10-20 | depth 40-45 cm m | reverse complement strand
AAGCGCATCCGCAACACCTGGCAGGATCAGAGGTGGCGCGTGGGGTGGCGCCCCTCTAGCGAAGGTTGCATGCTCCGTAGGGGCCTATAGCTCAGTTGGTTAGAGCAGGGGACTCATAATCCCTTGGTCCCAGGTTCGAGTCCTGGTGGGCCCACCATGTTCCGCTTGCCACCGTCGTGGCAGCGCTCCAATACCGATTGCCAACCCAGAGGCTCCTGAGGCCCAGCCTCCCGGGCACACCGAGGAAGCGCCTGGCGCGAGGGGTGGCGGGCTCAGACGGCAACGGGCGCCGCAATGTGCGGGTGGGGCTCGTAATCGAGTATTTCGAAATCCTCAAAGCGGTAATCGAACAAGCTTGGCGGGCGCCGGTGCAGCCGCAAACGGGGCAGTGCCCGCGGCTCGCGTGCCAGCTGCTGACGGGCTTGATCGATGTGATTGAGGTAGAGGTGGACGTCGCCACCGGTCCAGACGAAATCCCCCACTTCAAGGCCGGTTTGCTGGGCCACCATGTGGGTGAGCAGCGCGTAGCTGGCAATGTTGAAAGGGACGCCGAGGAACGTATCGCAACTGCGCTGATAGAGCTGGCACGATAGTCGGCCATCTGCCACGTAGAACTGAAACAGCAAATGGCAGGGAGGCAGCGCCATTTCGCTCAGCGCTCCGACATTCCATGCGCTCACGACCATGCGCCTCGAATCCGGGGTGCGGCGAAGAGACTCCAAAACTTGGCTCAACTGATCGATGGTGGAGCCATCGGCCTTGGGCCAGGCACGCCACTGCGTGCCGTAGATTGGCCCAAGGTCGCCGTTCGAATCGGCCCATTCGTCCCAGATGCTCACGTTGTTGGCGTGCAAATAGGCGGTGTTGCTGTCGCCACTTAAGAACCACAGCAACTCGTGAATGATGGAGCGCAGGTGCAGCTTTTTGGTTGTCAGCAACGGAAAGCCAGCGCCGAGGTCAAACCGCAGCTGGCGGCCGAACACTGAACGGGTGCCAGTGCCAGTGCGGTCTTCTTTTAGGGTGCCGTTCCTGAGGATGTCCTCAAGCAAATCCAGGTATTGGCGCATGGTGGGGCCTAGGCTGCGGTGCGGTGGTGATTCCGGTATGCCAGCACCACAAGCAAGATGCCGGCAAGGACCATGGGGGTGGAAAGCAACTGCCCACGGGTGATGGACCCAAACAGGTCAAACCCAATGTGGGCGTCGGGCTGGCGAAACAGTTCCACCAGCAGGCGCTGAAGCCCGTAGCCCAGCAGGAGCGCCCCTGAGACCGCCATGCGCGGCCGCGGCTTGGCGGAGAACCACCACAGCACCGCGAACAGCAACACGCCTTCAAGCGCCGCTTGGTAGAGCTGAGAGGGGTGGCGCACCAGTTGCTCGGGGTCCGTGGGGAACACCATCCCCCAGGGGGCCGAGGTTTCGCGTCCCCAGAGCTCCCCGCCGATGAAATTGCCGATGCGGCCGAGGCCAAGCCCTGGAGGCACCAGGGGCGCCACGAAGTCGGTGAGGTCGAACCAGCGGCATCCCAACTTGCGGGCGTACGCCAGCAGTGCCACCGCAACGCCGATCAAGCCGCCATGAAATGCCATGCCTCCTTCCCAGACGGCGAACAGCCACAGCGGATCTTCTAGAAAACGCGGGAAGTTGTACAGCAGCACATAACCCGCGCGCCCGCCGAGGATCACGCCGGCGGCCACGTAAAACAGCAGGTCTCCAACCTGATCGGGCTGCAGTGGTGCGTCGGTGCGGCGCGCTCGGCGGCGGCCCAGCCACCAGCCGATCAGGAATCCGCCGAGGTACATGAGTCCGTACCAATGGATTTTCAGCGGTCCCAGCTTGATCGCGACTGGGTCGATGCGCGGGTAGGCGATCATGACATGGATGGCAACTTGTTGGCCCTCAAAAAATGAACTGTGCACCGATGGCCAGCAACAGCACCCCGAAGGCTTGTTTCAGTCGTGGGGGTGACAGGTGGTGGGCGAGGCGGGCCCCATGGCGCGCGAAGTAGGTGCTGGTCAGGGCAATGCCCAGCACCGCCGGCCAGTAGACAAATCCGCTGCTGTACGCTGGCAGTCCGGTCCGACCCCAGCCTTCGAGCAGGTAGGTCAGGGCACCAATCATGGCGATCGGCAAGCCGCAGGCTGCTGAGGTGGCCACCGCCTGCTGCATCCGTACATTGCACCAACTCAGAAAGGGTACAGTCAAAGAGCCGCCGCCAATGCCGAACAGCGCCGATAGGTAGCCAACACCACCACCCACCGAGGCGAGGCCGAAGGTGCCAGGCAGCTGGCGTGAGGGTTTGGGCTGCAGCGCCAACACCATCTGTGCGCCCACGACGAGGCAAAATACGCCGATCAGCATTTGCAGCGTGGCACCAGAGAGCCGGCCAGCGGTCTGCACTCCAAGCCAGACGCCCACACAAAGGCCAGGTGCGAAGCGGCGAAACAGCTCCCAGCGCACGGCGCCGTGGCGGTGGTGTGAGCGCACCGAGCTGATCGATGTCACCACAATGGTGGCGAGGGAACTGCCCACCGCCAGGTGGGTCAACAGGCCTTCACTGAGGCCTTGCAGGCGAAACACATGGATCAGGGTAGGGACGATGATCAACCCGCCGCCGATGCCGAACAGGCCAGCGAGGAGGCCCGCGACAGCGCCTACAGCGAGAAACAGAACAAGGGTCATGCCAGGGGCTCCACGGTGGAGCGCCATTATCCCGAACCTGGGGCCTTTGTTAAACTCGGGCACGCAGCCGGGGGGTAACCATGTGTTTGATCTTGTTTGCAGTTCAGCGCTCTGTCGAGCAACCGCTGGTGGTGGCCGCAAACAGGGATGAATTTTATGCCCGCCCCACCGAAGCTGCGCGATTTTGGGGCCCGTCCCCTCGCCTGCTGGCGGGACGCGACCAGCAGGGTGGTGGAACCTGGCTGGGGGTGGATGCAAGCGGCCGCTTTGCTGCGGTTACCAATGTGCGCAGCGCCGAACCGCGGCCGGCGGGGTTGCGCTCCCGCGGCGCCCTGCCCAGGGATTTCTTGGCTGGCTGCACGGGTCCGGAAGGCTATCTGAGGCAGGTGGCCGCGCGTGCGGAAGAATACGCTGGCTTTAACCTGCTCGTTGGTGACTCCGAAACGCTCTGGTACTTCTCCAACCGGGGTGAGGGGCCGCGCCAGCTGGAGCCTGGGGTCTACGGCGTAAGCAACGCCACCCTGAATGTGGCCTGGCCGAAGGTCCTGCGCGGCAAGGCCCGGCTGGACGAGCACCTGCAGCGGGGCGGGTCAATGCCGAGCCTGCTGAAGCTGTTGCGCGACGGTGCGCCCGAGGGTCCGCCAGGGGTGGGCCGCGCGCCCAACCTCGATCGCATCGAGTCCTGTGGGTTTCTGGTCAGTGCTGACTACGGCACGCGCGCCAGCACCGTGGTCAGCTTTGGCCGCAACGGACGGGTCGAGTTCGTGGAGCAAGGCTATGGGGCCTGGGGCGTGCCCGGCGGGACGCGCCGCTTTGTGGTGACGTTTCGTCGATCCGGGGTGCAGCATGACAGGCCGGACGCCGACTAGCGGTTGCTGCGCTGCTCGGTGCGGATGTGCTGCCAAAGGGGGCTGCTCAGTTCATCCAGGGCCGAGCGGTACACCTCGCGCTTGAAATCCACCACCCGACTCAAGGGGTACCAGTAGCTCACCCATCGCCAGTGGTCGAACTCAGGACGGGGCCCGTGGTCGACCTGTACCGAGGCATCCTCGGCGCGCATCCGCAGCAAGAACCACTTTTGCTTTTGCCCAACGAATTTTTGCCGGTGGTTGCGAATCAGGCGGTCTGGGATCCGGTACCTCAGCCAACGGCGCGTGCAGGCAATGACCTCCACGTCACCGGATTCGAGCCCAACCTCCTCGTACAACTCACGATAGAGGGCTTCTTCGGGATTTTCTCCATGCTGGATGCCGCCCTGCGGAAACTGCCACGATTGCTGGCCCAGGCGGCGGGCCCAGAAAAGTTGTCCACGGGGGTTGGCGATGATAATGCCGACATTGGGGCGAAAACCCTGGGAATCGAGCTCGGCGTCACTGCGCCGGGGCGGGCGTCTTTCTCGTGCCTTGGGCCTGTTGCAAGTGGTTTCCATAACTCGCTAATGTGGCTGTTTTTGCTGGAGAATTCAAGCGGATGCCACTCGCCATATTCGACCTGGACAACACCCTGATCGCAGGTGACAGTGACCATGCGTGGGGCGAATTTTTGGTCTCTCGAGGGGTGGTCGATGTCGCCCGCTACCGCAGTGCTAACGACGCCTTCTACGCCGCCTATCAGGCGGGCAGGCTCGATATCTATGCCTACCAGCGCTTCGTGCTCGAGCCCATTGTGGCGATGGGAATGGAGCGGGCACAAAGCCTGCGCGCCGAATTCGTCGAGGCCTGCATTCGTCCGCTGGTGCTTCCAGCGGCGCTTGATCTGGTGGCGCGCCACCGCGCCGCCGGTGACACGCTGCTGATCGTTACCGCAACCAACCGCTTCATCGCCGAACCCATCGCCGAGTTGTTCGCCGTTGATCACCTCCTGGCCACCGACCCGGAAGAGGCAGATGGTGGCTACACCGGGGAAATTGCGGGAGAGCCCTGCTACCAGGGTGGCAAGGTGGTCCGATTGCGGGCCTGGTCCGAGGCGCAGCGGATGAGCCTGGACGGGGCTTCGTTTTACAGTGACTCCCACAACGACCTGCCCTTGCTGGGGCTGGTGGACCGGCCTGTTGCGGTAGATCCCGATGAGCGCCTGCGCCAACATGCGGACGGGGCGGGGTGGCCCATCTGCAGCCTGCGCGGTGGCGATGCGGCGAGCTTCTCCAGCCCCGCGGCCTCGGTCTGAGCGCTGGGGTGCCTGCATGTCCGAACGTCGAGACAGCTCAGACGATGCGCCGGAAAGCCTTGATGCGCTGCTGGATGCTCTGAGCGAAGCCGGCGATGAGGACGGCGAGGTGGCCCTGGGCGACATCCTGCAGGCCGTGGGTGGACGCAGCTTCACTCCGGTTGTTCTCGCGGTTGCGGTGCTTCTGATTTCGCCGATCTCGGGGGTTCCTGGGGTGCCGACGGTCGCGGCTGCGGTGCTTTTGGTGATTGCTGCCCAGGCGCTGGCGCGGCGTGACCACCTGTGGTTTCCAGGGGTCCTGCTGCGCCGCAAGATCTCTCACGAGCGGTACCTCAATGGCATCCACTGGTTGCGCCGTCCCTGCGGCTGGGTTGACCGCCACTCCCATCCGCGCCTGCAGGCGCTGGTCCGTGGACCGGGCGGGACCGTCTCCTGGCTGTGCTGCGGGTTGATTCCCGTTTCTTGGCCGGTATTGGAGCTGTTGCCGATGTTTACGTCGCTCGGTGCGGTTGCGATCGCGCTCATCGCCTTCGGATTGCTGGCCGGGGACGGGCTCTATGCAGCCCTCGGGTACTCGCTCACCGGGGCGGTGGTCGCACTGGTGCTGTGGATTGCCTGAGCATTCGTAGGGCCCTCTGGAGGGCCGCCACGGGGCCTTTGTCGACAGAGGGGTTAGGCCATTGGTGGGTCGCCACGCCATACCAGGTCGGGGTTTCGGGCCGCGCTGACTTCGTCGAGGCGCCCGATGGGCATGGTGTGGGGCGCCTGGTGCAAACGGTCCGGGTGTGCTTCGGCTTCACGCCGGGTTGCCTGCATGGCCGCAACGAATGCATCCAGGGTCGCGAGGTCTTCGGTTTCGGTCGGCTCGATCAGGAGACACTCGGGGATTAGCAGTGGGAAGTGGACCGTCGGGGCATGGACGCCATGGTCCAGAAGCCGTTTGGCGAAGTCGGTCGCCCCAACCCCCCATTCGCGCGCTTCGCGTTGCAGGGTGATGATGAACTCGTGGCTCGCACGGCGCTGGGGGAAGGCCAGTTGAAACCCGGCGTCTTCCAGCGCCCGGGCCAGGTAGTTGGCGTTGAGCGTCGCGTACTCGGCCACGCGCAACAGCCCGTCGCGCCCAAGCAACAGTGCGTAGGCCAGAGCGCGCAGCAATATGCCGATGTTGCCGCCAAATGCCGACAGGGTTCCGATGCTGTGTGGGGATTCGGCCTTGTCCGCCCAGCGGTAGTGCAGACCGTCATCTGCCGTGCGGTCCTCCACCACCAAAGGCCGTGGCAAGAACGGCAACAGCCGCTCGTTCACCCCCACAGGTCCCGCCCCTGGCCCACCACCTCCATGGGGGGTGGCAAAGGTCTTGTGCAGGTTCATGTGAATCACGTCGAACCCCATGTCCCCGGGTCGCACCTTGCCTAGGATGGCGTTTAGGTTGGCGCCGTCGTAGTACAGCAGCCCGCCCGCGCCGTGAATGGTGTCGGCGATGGCGCGGATCTGGGTTTCGAACACACCGCAGGTCGAGGGGTTGGTCATCATCAGGCCAGCGGTGTGGGGGCCAACGGCCTGCTGCAGGGCTTCCAGGTCTACATCGCCGCCGCTGGTCACTGGGATTTCCCGCACACGGTAGCCGCACATGCTGGCGGTGGCTGGGTTGGTGCCATGGGCGGCGGTGGGGATCAGAATCTCCTTGCGTTCGTGGTCGCCACGGGCTTCGTGGTAGGCACGGATCATGGCAATGCCGGCGAACTCGCCCTGGGCGCCGGCCATCGGTGCGAGGGAAACGCCGCGCATTCCGGTCACTTCTTCCAGGATGGCCTGCAGTCGGTGCAGGCAGCCGAGAACCCCCTGGCTCAGCGCGGGCGGTGCCAACGGGTGGCGCTGCAAAAAACCCGGTTGCGACGCCGCGCGGTGCGCCCCTCTGGGGTTGTACTTCATGGTGCACGAGCCCAAGGGGTAAAAGTGCGTGTCGATGGAGAAATTGCGCTGCGACAGCCGTGTGTAGTGGCGCACGACCTGCAACTCCGACAGGTGGGGAAGCGCAGGGGGGGTGCGGCGGCGCAATTCGCCCGGCAGGTCGTCAAGTGCTTCGGCGGGTGTCTGAGGCCACTGGGCGCGCGCGCCGCGGCCCTCGGTGCTGAGTTCGAAAATCAGTTTGGACATGGCTCAAGCTCCGGCCTGGCACCGGGGTGGGGCGGTTAGGGTGCGCGCGAGTGCGCCGGCGAAGCGTGCCATGTCGGCGTCGGTGCGCATTTCAGTGGCGCATACCAGCAGGCAGTCAGAGAGCCCAGGGTAATCCGGCGCAAGCGGCACACCGCCGAGGATGCCCTCGGCCGCCAGTTGCGTGAGCACGGTGGCCGGGTCCACCGGCAGGCGCACGGCGGCTTCGTGGAAGTGCGGTCCGTCAAAGCGCACTTGAACGCCCGGGATGGCGGTCAGATGCCTGAGCAGCTGGTTGTTGGCATGGTGGCAGGCGGTCGCGACCTGGGCGAGGCCGGTGGCACCCAGCAGGGCCATGTGGATGGTTGCTGCGGTGACCAGCAGCCCCTGGTTGGTGCAAATGTTGGACGTGGCTTTGGACCTGCGGATGTGCTGCTCGCGGGCCTGAAGCACGAGTGTGTACCCAGGGGTTCCGCGGGCATCGGTGGCGCGCCCAATCAGGCGCCCTGGCATCTGCCGAACGAGCCGCTCGGTACAGCACATGAACCCGAACGATGGGCCGCCCGAAGCCATTGGAATGCCCAACGGCTGGCCGTCGCCGACAGCAATGTCCGCCCCGTTTTCTCCCCACTCGCCAGGTGGTGCGAGCACCGCGGCGGCGATCGGGTTGACCACCGCGATCACCAGCATCCCCTGCGCGTGGGCCCAGTCTGTGAGTGAGTGCACCGACTCGAGTCGGCCAAAGTAATTCGGCTGTTGAATCACCAAGGCGGCGAAATCCAGGCCCTCGTGTTCGGCGAGCACCTCGGTATCGGTCACGCCGCTCGCGTCCAGTGCGAGGGGGACCAGCTCGATGTGCTGGGGGCCAACGATGGTCTGCGCCGCGCCCCTGTACCTTGGATTCAGGCTGTCGGCGACCAGCACCCGCCGGGACCGGGACCCCCGGTTGCCACGCACGGCCATCAGCAGGGCTTCACCCAAACCGCTGGCGCCGTCGTACAGAGAGGCATTCGACAGGTCCATGGCCATCAAATGGGCCATCATGCTCTGGTATTCGTAAATCAGCTGCAGCGTGCCTTGGCTCGCTTCGGCTTGGTATGGGGTGTAAGCGGTCATGAACTCGCCGCGGGTTGCGATGTCCCACACCGCAGCCGGAATGTGGTGGTCGTAGCAGCCTGCGCCGGCGAAACAGAGGGTGCCCTCATCCTTGCGTGCCTGCGCCCCCATCCAGCGCAGCATGTCCATTTCGTTAAGGCCATCGTGCAAATCGAGTGGGGCTGCGCGCAGTTCACTGGGGATTTCCTCGAACAGCGCCGCCACCGACGGCGCGTCGATTCGGGCGAGCATCTGCCCGACCTCGGCTTCGGTGTGGGGAATGAACGGCATGGCCAGCGCTCAGCCTTCGATGGATTCGGCGTAGGCCTCAGCGTCGAGCAGCTCGTCCAGCTCGGCGGCATCCCGCGGTGCGATGCGGAAAAAATAACCGCGTCCGTAGGGGTCGTTGTTGACCCACTCGGGGGCCGTATCTAGGTCCGAGTTCACTGCGGTGACCACTCCTGTGACCGGGGCGTAAATGTCGGATGCGGCCTTGACTGACTCCACCACGGCGACTTCGTCACCCGCCTTGACCTCGGTTCCGGCCTCGGGCAGCTCGACATAGACCACGTCGCCGAGTTCCTGCTGGGCAAAGTCGGTGATGCCGACACTGACCTCGCCGTCGTCTTCGAGGCGGGCCCATTCATGGGTGTTGAGGTATTTGATGTCGTCAGGCAGTTGGCTCATGGGGAGGCTCCAAATGGCGGTAAACGGGTCAGGCAATGCAGTGGTTGCGGCGCGAGTCTACTCGACCAGCGCCTTCCCGCGGCGGACGAAGCGCGGACGCACCACCCGCGCCTGCTGGAGTTGGCTGCGGATCTCGACTTGGATCGCTGTGTTGAGGTCAGTCGCTGCTGGCAGTCGCGCCAAACCGATCGAACGTTTTAGCTGTGGTGAATAGCCGCCGCTCGTGATCAGGCCATCGCCCGCGGGGGTCTTTACCAACTGCCCACGGCGCAGTACCCCTTTGCCCTCCAATACCAGGCCCCGCAAGAGCCGCGCGGTGCCGCGCTCGATCACCGCTTGGACGGCGCTGCGGCCAATGAACTCGCGGGCTCGAGGTTCCAGGGCAACTGTCCAGCCGAGGTTGGACTCAAACGGGTGGGTGGTTGCATCCATGTCTTGCCCGTACAGGTTCAGGCCGGCCTCAAGCCGCAGGCTGTCCCGCGCGCCCAAGCCTGCTGGGGTGACGCCGGCCCGAACCAATGCACTCCACAGGTCGGCAGCGGCCTCGTTCGGCAGTAGAATTTCGCAGCCGTCTTCCCCCGTGTAGCCCGTGCGGGCGATGAACCCCGCTGAGGTTGTGGTGCTCTTGAACGGCCCCAGGGCGGCGACCGCCTGGGCATCGGCGGAAGGCAGTTGCGTGCACAGGTGCGCCACCGCTTCAGGGCCCTGGACTGCAATCATGGCGAGGTCTTGTCGCTCGTGGATGTTGACCGTGTTCCCGGCGTGTTTGGCAAACCAGGCGAGCATGGTGGTGCGGGTTGCGCAGTTTGCGATCACCCGGTATCCCCCGGCAAGGCGGTACACCACCAGGTCGTCGAGGATCCCGCCTTCGTGGTTCAGGGCGAGTCCGTAGAGGGCATCCCCGTCCGCAGCCAGTCGGTTGACGTCATTCGCGACGACCCGTTCCAGCAGGGTTTTGCTGCCCGCGCCAGAGAGGTCGAGCACCGTCATGTGGGAAACATCGAACATCCCGGCCCGGGATCGCGTGGCGCGGTGCTCCTCCAATTGGGAGCCGTAGTGGACAGGGAGCTGCCAACCGTGAAAGTCCACCAGCTTGCCCCCGAGGGCCACATGGGTCGAGTAAAGGGGTGTGCAAAAATCCATCAAGGGTCCTGGTGTGCGATCTTGGTTGATCCGCCCATCGCTGGCGGCTGCAGGCCAGTGGCTTGGGCGCTCAGCCAGTTTTTCAACGGGCTCCACTGGTCCACCAGATCGAGCCCGCGGTTGCGCAACCACTGCAGCGGCAAGGACTCCAGACCAAAGGTCCGATACAGCCCTTCCATCGCGGCCATCAAACTCAGGTTGTGGCTTTGGCGACGCCGCTGGTAGCGCTGCAGTGCAGCCAGCGCGCCGGGTGCCAAGCCGCGGGCTTGGCCTTGCAAGATTTCTTCCGCCAGCACCGCTGCGTCCAACAACCCAAGGTTGACCCCCTGTCCGGCCAACGGGTGAATGCTGTGCGCGGCATCACCAATGAGCGCCACTCGCGGCACCACGTAGCGCAGGGCATGGCACTGCTGAAGCGGAAAGCTGTAGCGCCGATCCACGGCTCTGATGCGTCCAAGTCGGTACTCGAATGCGCCGCTCAGGCTTTGGTCGAATTCATCGTCGCCAAGCGCCAAGGCCGCGTCCGCACGGTTGTCTGGTAGGGACCAGACAACGGAGGCGAAATGGTCGTCGCCGGAGGCAGCGGTCAGGGGCAGCAGGGCGAGGGGAGCGCCAGCCTCGAACCGCTGCCAGGCGGTTTCGGAATGGGGTTCGTCGGTGCGCACTGTGGTCACGATGGCGCGCTGGCCGTAGGACCACTGACGGATCCGCATGCCTGCAAGGTCGCGTACCCGAGAGCGGGCCCCGTCGGCCCCCACCAGCAGTTGCGTGGAGAGCGACTTGGCGCCGGTCAGGTGCAAGCGAAGGCCTCTGGCTTCAGGCGCAGCGCGGTCCAGGCGAGCTCCTTCAATGACCTGAATGTTTGGCGCGGACTCGATGCACCGGGTGAGCGCGCTGCGCACCACATCGTTCTCGACGATGTGGCCGAGCTCGTGCACCCTCAGCTCGGCTGCGCTGAAGTGGATGCTGCCGGTGCCCTCACCGTCCCAGACGTGCATGTGCCGATAGGGGGTGGCGCGCCGCGCGGTGATCCCTTCCCAGGCCCCGCAGCGGTGCAGGATCCGCTGGGATGCCGGGCTCAGTGCGCTGACTCGGGGCGCGAACGGCCGGTCACCGAGTGGAGCAGGCCAGCGTGGCAGCGTGTCCGACTCCAAGAGGGCAATGTGCAAACCGCTCTCGCGCAGCAGCGCGGCCAGGCTCAACCCGACCAACCCCCCACCAACGATGGTGACGTCCGGCTGAGTCATTGGGCCCCCTGTCCATGCGTGGCCGCGTCAAAGTGCCGGGGTGGGGAGCAAAACGGCGACAGGCCCATGGTCCAGCGTGCAAAGCCCCGTTGGGCCGTGGGCAGAAATTCCAACGCCCCAAGCCCCATGGCACGGGCCCACCGCATGGGCAGCGGTTGGTCCGCGAACAGTTGTGGCAGGACATGGCTGAGTGTGGCGATGCGGGTTTGGTCGAGGGCGCGGTTCGCCGCGTAGGTCTGCAGCACGTCCAGCGCCCCGAGGGGGCGGCGCGCATCCCACTGTAGGCCCAGGGTCTCGGTCAGTGCCACCACGTCGCGCAGGGCCAGATTGAAACTCTGGCCGGCAACCGGATGCAGGCTGTGGGCAGAGTTGCCGAGCAGTACCAGGCTCGAGCGCACCTGTTCATTTGCTTGGACGCGGGCCAGCGGGTAGTGCGACCGCTCGCCAACGCGCTCGAACTCGCCGAGGCGAGGCCCGACCTGACGCTGCAAGCGTTCCAGGAATTCGGTGTCATCGCAGTCCAGGTGTGCGCGCAGCTGGTCGTCCGGCAAGGTCCAGACCAGGGCAGTCCGCCCCCGGGAAAGGGGCAGCAGGGCGATTGGGCCGCGGGGCGTAAAACGCTCGAACGCGGTGGCGGTGGGGGCGCGGCGGGCTTTGACAGTGGTGACCAGCGCCGACTGCCGATAGCCGTGCCGGGTGAGCCCGATTCCCAGTGAGCTGGCCAGTGTCGAACGACCCCCGTCGGCCAGCACCACCAGTTGGGCATGCAGGGTTTGGGGTTCTTCTCCAGTGCTGCACACTCGCAGCGCCATGCGCCCATTCTGCGGGCGCAGCTCTTCGACCTCTGACGGGGCCCAGTGGGGGATTGCAAGGGCGCGCATTCGCGCCCACAGGGCTTGGCCGAGAACGCGGTTTTCCACCACATACCCCAAGGCATCGGTGCCGGCTGCCGAGGAATCAAGCCGTGTGGCGCCCAACTGTCCCTGGCTGCTGACGTGAATCTCACGGATGGGTGCGACGGTGTCGGCCAAGGCGGGCCAGAGACCCAGCTGGTCGTAGATGAGGCGGCTGCCGTAGGAGAGCGCGGTGGCGCGGCCATCGAAACTCGGGCTGGCTGAAAGCTGTTCGCTGGGTGGCGCGAACCGCTCCAGCACCAATAGGTCCAGGTCCGGGCAACGTTCGCGCAACGCCACCGCCAGGCTGGCGCCGACCAGCCCACCCCCAACGATGACCAAGTCTGGATTGGCGCTCACCGGGCGCTGGCCATCCAGTGTTCGATGTCGTCGATGGTTTTGGGGGCGTTTTCCGTGATGATGTCGTGGCCGGAACCATTGACGATTACGTCGTCTTCGATGCGCACGCCAATGTTGTGCCAGCGGGGGTCGATGCCTTCCAGGTGCGCGGCGATGTAAATGCCGGGCTCGACCGTCAACGCCATGCCTGCCTGCAGGGTCCGCCAGTCACCGGACTGCTTGTAGCGCCCGACATCGTGCACATCCATGCCGAGCCAGTGGCCGGCACGGTGCATGTAGAAGGGTTTGTAGGCCTCACGCTCGATGAGTTCATTGGGCTCCCCCTGCAACAGGCCGAGGTCCAAAAGGCCCGCCGTGATGACTTCGACCGTTCGGTCGTGGGCCGCGTTCCAAGCGCTGCCGGGGCGGATCGCCTCAAACGCGGCGTGCTGCGCAGCCAGCACGATTTCATAGATGGCTGCCTGCTCGCCGCTGAACTTGCCATTCACTGGGAAGGTGCGGGTGATGTCCGCCGCGTAATGGTCCAGTTCGCAGCCGGCGTCGATCAACACGAGGTCGCCGTCCTCCATGCGCCGGTTGTTCTCGACATGGTGCAGAATGCAGCTGTTGGGTCCTGAGCCAACGATCGAGGGGTACGCGGGCGCGCGTGCCCCCTCCAGGTTGAACGCGTACAGCAGTTCGGCTTCCAGTTGGTATTCGACCATGCCTGGCCTGCAGGCGGCCATGGCGCGGCGATGGGCCTCGGCCGAAATGGCCCCCGCCCTGCGCATCTGGGTTTGTTCGGCTGTGGACTTCACGAGCCGCATTTCGTGCAACGATTGCTCCAAGGCAATGATTCGGCTGGGAGGTTCGGCGCCGCTGCGGGTTGTGGCACGCACCTGATCGAGCCAGCGCACCAGGCGCTGGTCGAACTCCGCACTGGCGCCCAGGGTGCAGTACACGGCAGTGCGCCCGCTGAGGATGCGCGGGAGGAGTGCATCGGCCTCGTCGATGGTGAAGGCCTGGTCGCACCCGAGGACTTCCGGTGCGCGCTCCGGGCCCACCCGCACGCCATCCCACTGCTCGCGTTCGGGGTTGCGTGGCCGGCACAGTAGCAGGTACTCGCCTTCTTCTCGCCCCGGGGCAAGCACCAGGAGTGCATTGGGCTCGGTGAACCCCGTCAGGTAGTGGAAGTCGCTGCTTTGGCGGTATGGGTATTCGGTGTCGCTGTTGCGTCGCTGCGGCGGAGCACTGGGAACGATGGCGATGGCGCCAGGCTCCATCGCTGCCATCAGTTGCTGGCGGCGGCGGGCGAATTCTGCGGGTGCGAAGGAGGTGGGGTGCAGTGGGGCCATGGCCTGTTCCTCAGTGCAGCTGCCGCATGGGCGGGGGCGCTTGCGGTGTGGGGCTGTTGCGGAATTCGAGGTACAGGGAGCAGGCGATGACGCGCAGGTATTCGACCAGTTCAGTGAAGTCGGCTTCAGCGGCTTCGGTTTCTTCAGTCTCGGTGTCGATCTGGCTGATGGCCACAACGTCACGCAATGCATGTTGGAGTTCTTCGTCGATGCTGACAGAGTCGAACCCTTGGGCTTCAGCAAGGCCACCCAGAAAACCGCGGCACCACCCTGCCAATGCATCTAGGCGCTCGGAGAGGGCGATGTCGTCGTCTGGAAGCAGCAATTCGTAGCCCATGGCGATGCCGGTGAGCTGGTCGTCGATGTCGCTGCCCATGCGGGTCAGGACTTCGTTTAGGTTGGGTGTCTGCGGTTGAGTACCCTCTGGAAGGCCGAGGAACGCGGCGAGGGACCAAGGGTGGGGAGGCTGCGCCGTGCTGGTGAGGTGACCGGTGACGTAGCCCTGCAACATCGACCCATCCAGGGGAAGGCCAAGCCGGGACATTTCTGCCGATAAGGTGTCGTAGCTGATATACACTGCGGTGCCTGAGGGTGAACCTGGGATTCAAGCGCTGTGCTGCGAGGCAATGGCCCGCGTTGAACAGCTTCGAGCGCGCCTCTATAGTAGCTCGACCCACCGCTGGATCGAGCTCAACGATGTCCGAAGAACCCGAGCTGCAGGCGCTACAGACGCGCCTGGATCAGTTGACGCAAATGACGATAAATCTTATCAAAGAACGTTCTCGCATGCAGGCCGATGAAGCCGATTGGAAGGCGGAGCGCGTGCGTTTGCGAGACAAGCACCGTTTGGTCGAGCAACGGCTTGACGCCATGATCGAACGCCTCAAATCCCTGGAGCAGCGCTGAAATGCAGGCCTCTTCGCGAGACGTCTGCACGCTGCAAGTCGATATTCTCGACAAGCAATACCAGGTCAGCTGTCCAGCGGAACAGCGCGAAGCCCTGCAGCGCGCCGCACGCCAACTGGACCAGCGCATGCGGGATGTGCGTGCACGGGGGCAGGTGATTGGCCTTGAGCGCATCGCCGTGATGGTTGCCTTGAACCTGAGTCATGAGTTGCTTGAAGCGCAGGGCCGCGTGGAGGGCTGGCGTGAGGGTGGGCGTCGGCTCAACCGGCAGGCCGAGGACTTGCTTGAAGCCTTGGCTGCAGCCCTTGAGTGCTGAGCTGCTGAAGGCTGTTATACTCAACCTCGAGATCCTCCTGGGGTGTGGGTTGTGTCGGGGAAGTCCTCGAGCCGATAACTGTAAACCAGGGGATTGTCCGCGGGCGATGGTGTGCATGTCCGCATGACGGAAAGCCTGATTCGCTCCGATGATCACCGCCTTGAACCTTCGGGTTCAAGGACTCTACCGACGGCCCCGCCGCCGGGGGGGTCTCCAATTCCTGCACTGGCCAGCGCGCGCCGCGAATTGCGCCAGCAGCTGCGTGCCGAGCGGCGCGCCCTCAGCCCGCACCAGCAAACCCAGGCCGCCCAGGGGTTGGCCCGCGTCCTGCGTGGGTTTTTCCGGTTCCGGAAGGCCTGCACAGTGGCCGCCTACTGGCCGGCGGACGGAGAGATCGACCCTTGGCCGGCCTTGCAGGTACACCCTCGACCCCGACTGCTGTTGCCGTGTCTGACCCACCCTGCCCGGGAAGGTCGACTGCTGTTTTTGCCGTTCGAGCCGGGGCAGCCGCTCGTGCCCAATCGGTTCGGCATCCCCGAGCCACGAACGCGGGGTGCCAAGCCACGGCCGCTCTGGGCGGTGGATCTGGTGTTGGTGCCATTGGTGGGCTTCGACCGAGCGGGTGGGCGGCTGGGCATGGGCGGTGGGTTTTATGACCGCACCTTTTCGGCGGGCGCGCGCCGCCGCCCCTACTTGCTGGGCGTTGCCCACCACTTCCAAGAGCAGGACTGGCTTCCGGTGGCCGACTGGGACGTGCCCTTGGATGCCGTTGCCACTGACCGAAACTTGATTGGCGTGCGCACAGGGATGGCCCGGTGAGGCTTGGTGCTGAGGGGGCGCGGTCGAGGTCCAGGCTTCAGACATGCCCGTCTGCGGCTGGTCAAACACTCAACTGGAGGCTGGATGGCCACTAAACAGCCTGACTGGTGGAGCCTTGATTGGCTGGAGCACCGCCTGTTCGCCGATGACCAGGAAGCCCCTTGGTGGCAGCGCGGCCTGCGCCGGGTGGCGCAAGTCTTGTACGCCTGTGTCCGCGACCTCATCGAAGGGCAGATCCAGCTGCACGCGATGTCGCTGGTGTACACCACGCTGCTCTCCCTAGTGCCGCTGTTGGCGCTCAGCTTTTCGGTGCTCAAGTCATTCGGCGTTCACAACCGCATGGAGCCGCTGCTGTATAACTTTCTGGCGCCCCTGGGAGCGCGGGCAGAGGAGATCGGCACCCGCTTGGTTGGCTTTGTCGAGAACATGAACGTGGCGGTGCTTGGCACCATTGGCCTTGGGTTTCTGATCTACACCACCGTATCACTGGTCCAGAAGATCGAGGCGTCGTTTAACTTTCTGTGGAACGTGCGCCAGCAACGTTCATTGTCCCAGGTGCTGAGCTATTACCTGAGTTTGATCTTGGTGGGCCCGGTCGCAGTGGTGGTGCTGCTGGGCGTGATCGCCACCATGATGAACTCGTCTTTGGTTCGCTACCTGGGGTCCTCCGATTTGCTCGGATGGGCATTCGTGGTGGCGGCGCAGGTGCTGCCGATGGTTTTGGTGATGGGCGGGATCACGGCAGTCTACATGCTTGTGCCCAACACCCGGGTGAAACCTCCGGCAGCGTTCGGGGGCGCGCTGGTGGCGACCTTGCTTTGGCAGGTGGTCGGTGGCGTCTTCTCGGCGGTGGTGGTGTCTTCCACCCGGTACGCCGCCATCTACTCGAGCTTCGCGATACTCATCCTGCTGCTCATCTGGCTGTTCCTGAGTTGGCTGATTCTCTTGGTGGGCGCCAACATCGCCTTCTACCTTCAGCATCCGCGGCTCACGCGCGGGGGTCGTTCTGGGGTATGGGTCAGCGCTGAACTCAAGGAATACCTTGGCTTGTGGTTGATGGTTGAAGCTGTGGCCCAGCACCGAGTGGGTCGCAGCCTGTCGGTCCATGACCTCTGCGCCGAGCGGGGGATCGCACCGCAGGCGGCCACGGAGGTGGTTGCGCTGTTGGTCAAAGCAGGCCTGCTGGTCCAGGTGGCCGACGAATCGGGGGACTACCGCCCTGGCCGGGCAGCGGACCAGGTTGAGCTCACGGAGCTGCTTGAACTGGTGCGCAGTGCGGGCAGTGACGATGAGTGCCTGACCTCGGAGCTGCGGATGCAGGCACCGATCGACCCATGGTTCGAGCGCTATGAGCAGGCCGGTCGGGCCGCACTTTCGGGGGTGACCCTGGCCGAGGTGGTCACGGCCGAGGACGCGGTGCAAACGCCGGATCAGTAATGAACCAGGGCGCCGCCGTCGATGCGGATGTTCTGCGCTGTGATGCAGGCAGCGCGGTTACTGGCCAGAAACAGCACCAGGTCAGCCACCTCTTCCGGGCGCGCCATGCGGCCGATCAGGTTGGGGTGGGTGTCGGCAAGCGCCAGGGCTTCGATGTGATCCCAGTCATCGCCCCACCCTTGGCGGCGTGCTTTGGCGCGAAAGGACGCTTCGACTTCCAGGGTCCGAATCAGTCCGGGTGACACGGTGTTGACGGTCACGCCCGTGCCCGCCAGGGCTTGTGCCAGCGACAGGCTCGTGCTCGCCAGGGCCGCTTTGGCAGCGTAGTACTGCGGCATTCGATCGCCCGGTCGGTACGCGCCAACCGTTGCCAGTTGAACCACGCGGCCCCATCCGGCCTGGCGCATCCCGGGCGTCCATGCATGGGGGGCAGCCGTGCGCGGCG
>OBIC01000270.1_pt1 | contig 17699 bp, 17 predicted proteins | sample 1519831 | NCBI WGS metagenome assembly OBIC01 (sample SAMN03019805, study PRJEB22545) | beach sand metagenome | biome: beach; feature: sea beach; material: beach sand | place: USA: Municipal Pensacola Beach, FL | collected 2010-10-20 | depth 40-45 cm m | reverse complement strand
AGATATTGTGCGCATCTCTAGTCGATGAGCAAAGAGGCGAAGGCGCCCGCCGCCGAGGAAGGCGGCAAGATCGTCGCCGCCGCCCGTGCCGAGGCGCAGCAGGAGCTGGTCAAGGCGCGTGAGGCGCTGCGTGGCCAGGTCGCCGATCTGGCGGTGCGTGGCGCCGAGCAGATCCTGCGTCGCGAGGTCGATGCCAACGCGCATGCGACCCTGTTGGCGCAGCTGCAGGCCGAGCTGTAAGTCATGGCCGAGCTTGCCACCGTAGCGCGTCCTTACGCCGAGGCGCTGTTCCGCGCGGTCGACCCGGCGCAGGCCGCGGAGCTGGTCGTTTCCCTGCAGCAGTTGGCACAGGTGACGGCCGACACGCAGCTGCGCGCCTTTGCCGACAATCCGAAGGTGTCGGTCGAGCAGGTCACGCAAGTGGTGCTCGCGGCGTTGCCCGGCGACGTATCCCCAGTGCTGCAAGGCCTGCTGCAGACCGTGGTCGAGAACGACCGCCTGGCGGCGATGGGCGAGATCGCGCGGCAGTTTCAGGCGCTGGTGGACGAGCGCGCCGGAGTGGCGCGGGCCACCGTCTACAGTGCGTTCGAGCTGTCGTCCGAGCAGCTGCAGCAGATCGAGCAGACGCTGTCCGCGCGCTTCGGTCGTACGCTCGAAGCGCGGCCGGTGGTCGACCGTGACCTGATCGGTGGCGTGCGGGTGGTGGTGGGCGACCAGGTGCTCGACGCCTCGGTGCGGTCCCGTTTGGAACAGATGAGAACAGCCCTGACGGCCTGATCCCGGCCGCCCCGCGTGGCATCTCTGGAGCATGCAATGCAACTGAATCCTGCTGAAATTTCCGATCTGATCAAGAGCCGCATCGAGGGCCTTGGCGCGTCGGCCGACATCGTCAACCAGGGCACCGTGGTATCGGTCACCGACGGCATCGTGCGCGTGCACGGCCTGTCCGGCGCCATGGCCGGCGAAATGCTGGAGTTCCCGCCCACCGCGGCCGGCCTGCCGACCTATGGTCTGGCGCTGAACCTGGAGCGCGACTCGGTCGGTGCGGTGATCCTCGGCGAGTACGAGCACATTTCCGAGGGCGACACGGTCAAGTGCACCGGGCGCATCCTGGAGGTGCCGGTCGGCCCGGAACTGGTCGGCCGCGTCGTCAACGCGCTGGGCCAGCCCATCGACGGCAAGGGTCCGATCAATGCCAAGATGACGGACGTCATCGAGAAGGTGGCGCCGGGCGTGATCGCCCGTAAATCGGTGGACCAGCCGGTGCAGACCGGTCTGAAGGCCATCGACTCGATGGTGCCGATCGGTCGCGGCCAGCGCGAGTTGATCATCGGCGATCGCCAGACCGGCAAGACCGCGGTGGCGATCGACACGATCATCAACCAGAAAGGTCAGAACATGACCTGCGTCTACGTCGCCATCGGCCAGAAGGCGTCGTCGATCAAGAACGTGGTGCGGGCGCTCGAGCAGCACGGCGCCATGGACTACACCATCGTCGTGGCGGCATCGGCCTCCGAGTCGGCGGCCATGCAGTACGTGTCGGCCTACTCCGGCTGCACCATGGGCGAGTACTTCCGCGACCGTGGTCAGGATGCGCTGATCATCTACGACGACCTGTCCAAGCAGGCCGTGGCCTACCGTCAGGTGTCGCTGCTGCTGCGCCGTCCGCCGGGCCGCGAGGCGTTCCCGGGTGACGTGTTCTACCTGCACAGCCGCCTGCTCGAGCGTGCGGCGCGCGTGAACGCCGAGTACGTCGAGGCCTTCACCAACGGTGAGGTCAAGGGGCAGACCGGCTCGCTGACGGCGCTGCCGATCATCGAGACCCAGGCCGGCGACGTGTCGGCCTTCGTGCCGACCAACGTGATTTCCATCACCGACGGCCAGATCTTCCTCGAAACCAACCTGTTCAACAGCGGCATCCGCCCGGCCATCAACGCCGGTATCTCGGTGTCGCGTGTGGGTGGTTCGGCGCAGACCAAGCTGATCAAGAGCCTGTCCGGCGGCATTCGTACCGACCTGGCGCAGTACCGCGAGCTGGCGGCCTTCGCCCAGTTCGCATCGGATCTTGACGAGGCCACGCGCAAGCAGCTGGACCGTGGCGCGCGCGTCACCGAACTGCTCAAGCAGGCGCAGTACTCGCCGCTGTCGATCTCCCTGATGGCCGCTTCGCTGTTCGCGGTGAACAAGGGCTTCCTGGACGACGTGGACGTCAGCCGCGTGCTGGCCTTCGAGCACGGCCTGCACCAGCACCTGAAGTCCAGCCATGCTGCCCTGCTGCAGAAGCTGGAAACCGAAAAAGTGCTGGACAAGGCGGCCGAGGAAGAGCTGACCGGCGCCATCGAGGCGTTTGGCAAATCGTTCGCCTGAGACACCGGCAGCGCTAAAGGAGCACCGGCATGGCGGTCGGCAAGGAAATACGCGGCAAGATCAAGAGTATCGAGAACACGCGCAAGATCACCAAGGCGATGGAGATGGTGGCGGCGTCGAAGATGCGCCGTGCCCAGGAGCGCATGCGGGCGGCGCGGCCGTACAGCGACAAGGTGCGCAACATCACCGCCAACCTTGCGCGGGCCAACCCGGAGTACCGGTCGGCCTACATGCGTCCGGTCGACGAGGTGCGTTCGGTCGGCTTCATCGTGGTCACGACCGACAAGGGTCTGTGCGGCGGCCTGAACACCAACCTGCTGCGGGCGGTAAGCCTGCGCATGCGGGACGCCCAGGCCGCCGGCCAGTCGCTGCAGGTCACGACGCTCGGCGGCAAGGGGCAGAGCTTCATGACCCGTGCCGGCGCCAGGATCATCAGCCAGGCCGTGCAGCTGGGTGACGCGCCGCAGCTGGAAATGTTGATCGGGCCGGTCAAGGTGATGCTGGACGCGTTCGTGGCCGGCAAGCTCGACGCGGTGTACCTGTGCTACACGCGTTTCATCAACACCATGAAGCAGGAATCGGTGATCGAGCCGCTGCTGCCCCTGTCGGCCGACCGGTTGGAACAGACCGAGGCCGAGCGCCAGTCCCACAGCTGGGACTACATGTACGAGCCGAACGCGCCGACCGTCATCGAAGAGTTGCTCACGCGCTACATCGAGGCGCTGGTGCTGCAGGCGGTGGCCGAGAACATGGCCTCCGAGCAGTCGGCGCGCATGGTGGCCATGAAGGCGGCCAGCGACAACGCCGGCAACCTGATCGAAGAGCTCAAGCTCATCTACAACAAGACCCGACAGGCTGCGATTACGAAGGAGCTGTCGGAAATCGTCGGCGGCGCCGCCGCGGTATGACGCAAAACGGATTCTCGAAGGACCGGACAATGACAGAAGGCAAGATCGTTCAGTGCATCGGCGCCGTGGTGGACGTCGAGTTCCCGCGCGGGCAGATGCCCAAGGTCTACGACGCGCTGGTCATGGAAGGCTCGGACCTGACGCTCGAGGTGCAGCAGCAGCTCGGCGACGGCGTGGTGCGTGCCATTGCCCTGGGCTCCACCGACGGCCTGCGGCGCGGCCTGATGGTCACCGACACCGGCAAGCCCATCACGGTGCCGGTCGGCAAGGCCACGCTGGGCCGCATCATGGACGTGCTGGGCCGGCCCATCGACGAGCGCGGCCCGGTCGATCAGGCCGAGACCGCCGCCATCCATCGCAAGGCGCCGACCTACGACGAGCTGGCGCCGTCGCAGGAGCTGCTGGAAACCGGCATCAAGGTCATCGACCTCATCTGCCCGTTCGCCAAGGGCGGCAAGGTGGGCCTGTTCGGCGGTGCCGGCGTGGGCAAGACCGTCAACATGATGGAGCTGATCAACAACATCGCCAAGGCACACTCGGGCCTGTCGGTGTTCGCCGGTGTGGGTGAGCGTACCCGCGAGGGCAACGACTTCTACCACGAGATGGCCGAGTCCGGCGTGGTAAACCTCGAGAACCTGGACGAGTCCAAGGTGTCGATGGTGTACGGCCAGATGAACGAGCCGCCGGGCAACCGTCTGCGCGTGGCGCTGACGGGGCTGACCATCGCCGAGTCGTTCCGCGACGAAGGGCGCGACGTGCTGTTCTTCGTCGACAACATCTACCGCTACACGCTGGCCGGTACCGAGGTGTCGGCACTGCTCGGCCGCATGCCGTCGGCGGTGGGTTACCAGCCGACGCTGGCCGAGGAGATGGGCCGCCTGCAGGAGCGCATCACCTCCACCAAGGTGGGTTCCATTACCTCCATCCAGGCCGTGTACGTGCCGGCGGACGATCTGACCGATCCGTCGCCTGCCACCACCTTCGCGCACTTGGACGCCACCGTGGTGCTGTCGCGCGACATCGCGGCGCTGGGTATCTACCCGGCGGTCGACCCGCTCGATTCCACCAGCCGTCAGGTCGACCCGAACGTGGTCGGCGACGAGCACTACAGCACCGCCCGCGCCGTGCAGGCGACGCTGCAGCGTTACAAGGAACTGCGCGACATCATCGCCATCCTTGGCATGGACGAGCTGTCGCCGGAGGACAAGCTGGCGGTGGCGCGGGCGCGTAAGATGCAGCGTTTCCTGTCGCAGCCGTTCCATGTTGCCGAAGTGTTCACCGGCGCTCCGGGCAAGTATGTGCCGCTGTCGGAAACCATCCGTGGCTTCAAGATGATCGTCAACGGTGAGTGCGACCACCTGCCCGAGCAGGCGTTCTACATGGTCGGCACCATCGACGAAGCGTTCGAGAAAGCCAAGAAAATCCAGTAAGCGAGGCCCCCGATGGCAAGCAGCAGCGCCACCGTGCAGGTCGAGGTGGTTTCGGCCGAGGCGTCGATATTCTCCGGCGAGGCGCGGTTCGTCGCCCTGCCGGGCGAGTCCGGCGAGCTGGGCATCCTGCCGCGCCACATACCGCTGATCACCCGGATCAAGCCGGGCGCGGTGCGTATCGAGCGCCCGGACGGCAGCGAGGAAATGGTGTTCGTGGCCGGCGGCCTCCTGGAGGTGCAGCCCGGTACCGTCACGGTGCTGGCCGACACCGCCGTGCGTGCGCACGACCTCGACGAGGCCGCGGCGCTGGAAGCCAAGCAGCGTGCCGAGGCGGCGATGGAAAACCGCCAGGGCGATTTCGAGTACGCCACTGCGAGCGCCGAGCTGGCGGAGGCGATGGCGCAGCTGCAGACCATTCAGCGCCTGCGTCGGCGCACGGGCCGCTGACGGCACATATCCGCCACCGGTGCCGTGACGTAAAGTCCGCACCATGAGCGCCGCACCGCTGCAGATCGTCATCCTCGCCGCGGGACAGGGCACGCGCATGCGCTCGTCCCTGCCCAAGGTGTTGCACGCGGTCGGTGGACGTCCCCTCCTCGGCCACGTGCTGGCCACCGCGCCCGCCTTGTTGCGCGACACGGCCGCTGCCGAGCCCCCGGTAGTGGTCTATGGCCACGGCGGCGAGGCAATCCGTGCCGCCTTTGCGGATGTCGAGTGCCGCTGGGCGCATCAGGCCATCCAGCGCGGCACCGGCGATGCCGTGGCGGCGGCAGCCGACCAGCTGACGGCCCATGGCCGCGTTCTGGTGCTGTGCGGCGACGTCCCGCTGCTGCGTCCACAGACACTGGCGCGCTTGCTGGATACGCCGCCCGACAGCCTTGCCATCCTGACCGCTTCATTGGACGACCCGACCGGTTATGGACGCATCGTGCGCGATGCCGGCGGGGCGGTGCGCGGCATCGTCGAGCAGCGCGACGCCAGCGCCCAGGAGCAGGCGCTGCGCGAGGTGAACACCGGCACGCTGCTGATCCCGGCCGCGCGCCTGCACGACTGGCTCGGGCGGCTGCGGGCGGACAATGCGCAGGGCGAGTTGTACCTGACCGACGTCGTGGCCCAGGCAGTGGCGGACGGTGTGCCGGTGCATGGCGTGCCGGCGCCATCGGCCGCTGAGGTCATGGGCATCAACGACTGTGCCCAGCTGGCGCAGTGCGAGGCCGAGCACCGGCGCCGCCAGGCGCTGCGGTTGATGGAGGCCGGCGTCACGGTCCGCGATCCGGCGCGCCTCGACGTGCGCGGCGAAGTCAGCGTCGGGCGCGACGTGTGCATCGACGTCGGCGTCATTCTGGAAGGCACCGTGCACTTGGGTGACGGCGTACAGGTGGGGGCGCACTGCATCGTGCGCGACAGCGTCATCGGCGCTGGCGCGCGCGTCGAGCCGTTCAGCCTGATCGACGGCGCCCGGGTGGGCGATGGGGCCTGTGTCGGCCCGTATGCGCGGCTGCGCCCGGGCACGGAACTGGCCGAGCAGGTGCACGTCGGCAATTTCGTGGAAGTTAAAAACGCCCGCCTCGGGCCGGGTGCAAAGGCCAATCACCTCAGCTATCTGGGCGATGCCCAGGTGGGCGCCCGCGTCAACGTGGGTGCCGGCACCATCACCTGCAACTACGACGGCGCCAACAAGCACGTGACCCGCATCGGAGACGATGCCTTCATTGGCTCGAACAGCGCACTGGTGGCGCCGGTCACGATCGGCGAAGGTGCCACCATCGGGGCGGGATCGGTGGTCGTGCGCCAGGCGCCAGCCGATGCCCTGACGGTGACGCGGGCGCCGCAGAAGAGCGTGCCCGGCTGGCGCCGGCCGCGCAAGAAGCCGGTGCCCTGACGGCCATGTGCGGCATCGTCTGCGCCATCGCCCGGCACGATGTGGTGCCCGATCTGCTCGAGGGTCTGCGCCGCCTGGAGTACCGCGGCTATGACTCGGCCGGCATTGCCGTGCGTCAGGATGACGGCCGCCTCAGGCGGGTGCGGGCCGTCGGCAAGGTCATGGAGCTGAGCCGCCGCCTGGCGGCCGAGCCGGTGACGGCGCATGCCGGCATCGGACACACGCGCTGGGCCACGCACGGCGCGCCGAGTGAGGCCAATGCCCATCCGCACATCTCGCGCGGCGAACTGGCGGTGGTCCACAACGGCATCATCGAGAACCATCACGCGCTGCGCGAGGCGCAGCGGGCGGCCGGCTTCGAGTTCACCTCGCAGACCGACACCGAGGTCATCGGACATCAGGTGCGCCTGCACCTGGACGGGGAAGGGGATCTTTTCGCGGCGGTGCGAGCGGCGGCGCTGGAGCTCGAGGGCGCGTTCGCCATCGGCGTGCTCAGCGGTGCCGAGCCGGATCGATTGATCGCTGCCCGGCGCGGCAGTCCGTTGGTGATCGGGGTGGCCAAGGACGCGGTGTATCTGGCGTCGGACGCGGCCGCCCTGCTGCCGTTCACCCGTGATCTGGTGTTCCTGCACGACGGTGACGTGGCCGAGGTGCGCATCGGCGCCGTGCGCGTGATCGACGTGCACGGGCGCCCGGTCGAGCGCCCGGTGCAGCGCAGCACCCTGTCGGCCGCCGCGACCGAGCGCGGACCCTACCGCCACTACATGCAAAAGGAGATCTTCGAGCAGCCGCAGGCCATTGCCGACACACTCGACGGCAGGCTGGGCGAGAACCGGGTGCTGGAGGCAGCCTTCGGAACCGACGCGACCGCCATCTTCGATCGCGTGCGCGAGGTGCGCATCGTTGCCTGCGGCACCAGCTATCACGCCGGGTGTGTGGCGCGCTACTGGCTGGAGGCACTGGCCGGCGTGCCGTGCCAGGTGGAGATCGCGTCCGAATTCCGCTATCGCGACGGTACCGTGCCGGCCGATGCGCTGTTGGTGGCCATCTCTCAGTCTGGCGAGACGGCCGACACGCTGGAGGCGCTGCGCGAGGGTCGCCGGCGCGGTTACGCGCACACGCTGGCCATCTGCAACGTGCCGGAAAGTTCCCTCACGCGCGAGGCCGACCTGAAGCTGATGACCCACGCCGGCCCGGAGATCGGCGTCGCCTCCACCAAGGCCTTTACCACCCAGCTGACGGCCTTGATGCTGCTGGTGGTGGCCCTCGGTCGTCGCCATCGCCTGTCGGCGCAGACCGAGGCTGCGCTGGTCGATGAGCTGCGTCGCCTGCCGGCCGCGGTGCAGGCGGTACTGGCGCTGGATGCGGCCGTGGCCGCACTGGCACCGGACTTTGCCGACAAGCACCACGCGCTGTTTCTCGGGCGCGGGGTTCAGTATCCGGTGGCGCAGGAAGGCGCCCTCAAGCTGAAGGAAATTTCGTACATCCATGCCGAGGCCTACGCCGCCGGAGAGCTCAAGCACGGTCCGTTGGCGCTGGTCGATGCCGACATGCCCGTCGTGGCTGTGGCGCCCAGCGACCCGCTGCTGGAGAAGCTCAAGTCGAACATGGAAGAGGTGCGTGCCCGCGGTGGCAGGCTGCTGGTTTTCGCCGAGGCGGCCGCCGATCTGGCCGACCGCGGTCTGACGCTGGTCGATGTGTCCACCGACGGGATTCGCCACCTGGCACCGCTTCTGTTCAGCGTGCCGTTACAGTTGCTGGCCTATCACGTGGCGCTGATTCGCGGTACCGACGTCGACCAGCCGCGCAACCTGGCCAAGTCGGTCACGGTGGAGTAGGTGCAGGCAGGCGCCCGGCGTGGCTGGGCCACGATGATCATCCGCCGTCCTAACTGCCTGCGGGCAGGGTGCTTTTGAGGTCTCGGCCGTGAAACTACAACAACTGCGCTACCTGACCGAGATCGTGCGGCGCAACCTCAACGTGTCGGCCGCCGCCGCGCGCCTGTTCACCTCCCAGCCTGGCGTCAGCAAGCAGATTCGCCTGCTCGAACAGGAGTTGGGTGTGGAGCTGTTCGAGCGCCGTGGCAAGCAGTTCGTCGGCCTCACTGCGGCCGGGCGGGCGGTACTGGCCCAGGCTGAGGAAATCCTGGCCCGGGCCGACAACATCAGGCGCGTGACCCAGGATTTCGCCGCGCCGCAGCAGGGCGCGTTCGGCATCGCCACCACCCACACCCAGGCCGGGTTCGTACTGCCGCCGGTGCTCAGTACCTTTCACCGCCGCTATCCGCAGGTGCGGTTGAACCTGCTCCAGGGCACCCCCCTGCAACTGGCCGACATGGCCGAGCAGGAGGACGTGGATCTGTTGGTCACGACTGACCAGGCGTCGTTGTATCCGCGCTTGGTGCTGTTGCCAGTGGCCTCCTGGCGCTATGCCGTGTTTTGCCCGGTGGGCCACCCGCTCACACAGCGGGCGCCGCTCACGCTGTCGGCAATCGCCGAGTACCCGCTGGTCACCTACAGCTTCGCCTTTGACGGACACTCGGCGCTGGAGAACTGTTTCTCCGACGCCGGTCTGAACCCGCGCCTGGCGTTGACCGCGGTCGATACGTCGGTGCTCAAGCGCTATGTGCGCGAGGGGCTTGGCGTCGGCCTGATGGCGGCGGCAGCGTTCGATGCCGCTACCGATACCGACCTGGTGGCGCTGGAAGCCGGCACCCTGTTGCCGCACGGTCGCGTGCACGTGGCGCTCGCGCCGGGGCGCTTCCTGCGCGGCTATGTGTATGACTTCATTGCCCTGCTGGCGCCGCACCTGACGCGCGATGTGGTCGACGAGGCGCGCGCGCTGCGCGATCCACAGGCCATTGCGGCGCTGATTGCCACCACCGCGCCGGCGGCAATGATCTGAAGCGATTTCAACACGGACATTTCATGACTGCGAGTAACTCCATCACCGTTCGTCTGCATCTGGACAGTCGCCCCGGTCTGCTGGCCAAGGCGCTGCAGGCGGTTGGCGACCAGGACGGTGATGTCGGCGCCATCGACATCGTGCGTGCCGACGCCGAGCACACGGTGCGCGACGTCACCATCGAGACCCTCGACGAGGCCCATGCCGAGCGGGTTGTGGCGGCCCTGTCGCAGGTGCCTGGCGTGGAAGTGGCCAGCTGGTCGGACCGCACCTTCCTGCTGCACCTGGGCGGCAAGATCGAGATCAACAGCAAGACCCCGGTGCGCACCCGTGACCAGCTGTCGATGGTCTACACGCCGGGCGTGGCGCGCGTGTGCCGGGCCATTGCGGCCGATCCCGCAGCGGCCTGGAACCTCACCATCAAGCGCAATACCGTGGCTGTCGTGAGCGACGGCTCGGCGGTGCTGGGGCTGGGCAACATCGGGCCACTGGCCGCCATGCCGGTGATGGAGGGCAAGGCGCAGCTGTTCAAGGAGTTTGCCGGCGTCGACGCGTTCCCGATTTGTCTCGACACGCAGGACACCGAGGCGGTGATCGCCGCGGTGACCGCGCTGGCCCCCGGCTTCGGTGGCATCAACCTCGAAGACATCGCGGCGCCGCGCTGCTTCGAGATCGAGCGCCGTCTGCAGGAAGCGCTCGATATTCCGGTCTTTCACGATGACCAGCATGGCACCGCGGTGGTGCTGGCGGCGGCTTTCCTGAACGCCCTCAAGCTCACCGGCAAGCGTGCCGAGGACCTGAAGGTGGTGGTCGCCGGGGTCGGCGCCGCCGGCACGGCCTGTACCGAGATACTGCTCGAGCTGGGCGTGAGCAACATCATCGGCTGCGATCGTGGCGGCGCCCTGTCGCGCACGCGCCGTGACCTGAATTCGGCCAAGCAGGCGTATCTGGAACGCACCAACCCGCATGACGAGGCGGGAGACCTTCACAGCGTGCTGCGTGGCGCGGACGTGTTCATCGGCCTGTCGGGGCCGAACCTGATCGGCGCCGACGACCTCAAGGCCATGGCACGCGACCCGGTGGTGTTCGCCATGTCCAACCCGGACCCGGAAATCGATCCCCAGGTCGCGCTGCCGCTGGTCGCCATCATGGCCACCGGGCGCAGCGATTATCCGAACCAGATCAACAACGTACTGTGTTTCCCGGGGCTTTTCCGCGGCGCGCTCGACTGCCGCGCCCGGCGCGTGACGCCCAACATGAAGCTGGCCGCGGCGCGGGCCATCGCCGAAGTGATCCCGGAGCAGGCGCTGCTGCCCGACTACATCATCCCCAGCGTGTTCGATCCGGCGGTGGCGCCCGCAGTGGCCGAGGCCGTCAAGCAGGCGGCACGCGACGACGGCGTGGCGCGGCACTGAACGCCCGGGCTGCCGGCACCGTGTCGTGCATCCGCGGGGAGCGCGTGCACGTTTGGTGAATCGACGGCGACAGGGTATAAAGCCGGTCGGTCATGGCCCGTCATGAGCGGGATGAACGTGAAAAGCAAGCTAATTCTGGCGATCTTCGGGCTGCTGGTGGCGATCGTCGCGGTGCCGCCGCCGGCACGTGCGGCGGGTCCGCAGGTGCCGCCCGAGGCGTTGCGCTGCCTGGCGCTGGCCGTGTATTTCGAGGCCCGTGGCGAGAGCATCGAGGGCAAGGCCGCGGTGGCGCACGTGGTGGTCAACCGTGCGCGTGAGGCTCGTTTTCCGGATCGCGTCTGCGATGTGGTGCAGCAGGGCGGTGAACAGCGGCCATGCCAGTTTGCCTGGTACTGCGACGGCCGCAGCGACCAGCCGCGTGCCGGCCGCATGTGGGAAACCTCGCTCGACGTGGCGCAGGAGGTGCTGGCCGGTCGGCTGGAGGACCCCACCGATGGCGCCTTGTATTTCGTGCGGGCACGGATCACCAAGCCGTCATGGACGCGTCGCCTGACCCGCGTGGCCCACATCGGCGGCCACGTCTTCTACCGCTGAACCCGCCCTTCGAGCCGCCGGCCCCGGCGCGCCGTGTGCCGCTGCCCGACGGGTCTCTGTGGCACTGGCCGCGCTTCGTGGAGCCGGCCGAGGCCGACGCGCTGCTGGAGCAGCTGATCGGCCGGGTGCCGTGGCAGCAACACCGGGTCCGCGTGTACGGCCGTGAATATCCGACGCCGCGGCTGTGTGCCTGGTACGGTGACGCCGGTGCGCGTTACGCCTACTCCGGCCAGTCGCTGAGTCCGCTGCCGTGGCTGCCGTCGTTAGCCGCGCTGCGGCGCAGGCTCGAGGCGGCGCTCGGCCGCCCGTTCAACAGCGTGCTGGTCAATCTGTACCGCGATGGTGCCGATGGCATGGGCTGGCACAGCGACGACGAGGGCAGCCTCGGTCCCGAGCCGGTGATCGCCTCGCTCAGTGTCGGGGCAACACGGCGTTTTGTGCTGCGCCACCGCCGGCGTGGCGACCTGCCCCGGCTGGATTTGCCGTTGCGCGACGGGGATCTGTGGGTGATGGCCGGCGCGCTGCAGACCCACTGGCGTCATGCCGTGCCGAAGACGCGTCAGGCGGTCGGGCCGCGCATCAATCTGACGTTTCGTCAGGTGTTGGCGCCGGCAGCGACAGGTCGTACTCCATGATCAGCGGTGCGTGGTCGGAGAATCGCTCGTCCTTGTGGATGCGCGCCGTGCGCACGGCATCGCGCAGGCCGGGCGACACCAGCTGGTAGTCGATGCGCCAGCCGACGTTCTTGGCCCAGGCCTGGCCGCGGTTGGACCACCAGGTGTACTGATCGGGTTCCTGGTTGACGACGCGAAACGCATCCACCCAGCCGATGTCGTCGAACAGCAGGTCCAGCCAGGCGCGTTCTTCCGGCAAGAAGCCGGAGTTTTTCTGGTTGCCGCGCCAGTTCTTGATGTCGATGTTGTGGTGGGCGATGTTGATGTCACCGCAGATGATCCACTCGCGCCCGTCGGCCAGCATCTGGCGCAGCAGGGGTGTCAGGCGCGCCATGACGTCGAACTTCACCTGTTGCCGCGCCTCGCTGCTGGAGCCCGACGGCAGGTACAGCGACACCACGCTGAGCCTGCCGTAGTCCACCTGCAGCCAGCGTCCCTCGGCGTCGAAGTCCGGCCAGCCCAGCCCTTCGACAACCCGGTCCGGCGTGCGCCGGGTGTAGATGCCCACGCCGCTGTAGCCGGGTTTCAGAGCGTCGTGGAAAAAGCCCTGATAGGGGCCGGGTGCTACCATTTCGGCGGTCAGTTGCGGACGCTGCGCCTTGGTTTCCTGCAGGCAGATCAGGTCTGCCTGTTCGCGGTCCAGAAAGTCCGCCAACCCCTTGCGCCAGGCAGAGCGGATACCGTTCAGGTTCAGGGTGATGATTTTCAGCGGCATGCACTCTCCTGCCGGCGGTGGCCGGTAACATTCTGAAAGATTGGGAAAATTCGTTCGTGGAAGGCTATCAGCGCGCGTTTTTCGAGTTCGCCATCGACTGCGGTGTACTGAAATTTGGGCAGTTCACCCTAAAGTCTGGCCGAATCAGTCCGTATTTCTTTAATGCCGGACTGTTCAACCGTGGCGAACACCTGAGGCGTCTGGGTGGATTTTATGCGGCCGCGCTGGTGCGCGCCGGGGTGCCGTTTGACATGCTGTTCGGGCCTGCCTACAAGGGCATCCCACTGGTGGCGGCGACGGCCATCGCCCTGGCCGGTGAGCATGGGCGCGACCTGCCCTTCGCCTTCGACCGCAAGGAGGCCAAGGATCACGGCGAGGGTGGCGTGATCGTCGGGGCGCCGCTGGCGGATCGCGTGGTGGTGGTGGACGACGTGATTTCATCCGGCTTGTCGGTCATGCATTCGGCGCGCTTGATCGCTGACGCGGGGGCGACGCTGGCCGGAGTGGTTGTGGCGCTCGATCGCCAGGAGCGGGGGCAGGGTGACCTGTCCGCAGTGGCGGAGGTCCAGGAGCGTCACGGAGTGCCCGTGATCGCGGTGGCGGGCGTCAAGGAGCTGGTGCATTACCTTGAATATGAATGCAAAGACACGGGCAATGCTGCAGCCATACGCGCCTACCGGGCGCAGTACGGAGCCGAATAACCGACGCCGTGTACTGGTTTGGGTGGCCCTGGTGGTCTTGTGCGCCAGTGCACAGGCCGCCGATGCCGGCCGTCTGTTCCGCTATCGCGATGCCCAGGGCGTGATGCACATCAGCAGCAACCTGCCGCCCGGCCAGGCGCAGGCCGGCTACGAGGTTCTGGACAGCCGTACGCTCAAGCAGCTGGAGAAGGTTGAACCCCGGTTGACGCCGCAGCAATTGGCCGAGCGGGCCCGTCAACGGCAGCGGGCGGCGGTCGAGGCCGAGGAGGCGGCGCGGGCACGGCGCGCGGACCTGGCGAAGCAGAATCGCGACCGCATGCTGCTGCAGGCCTACAGCAGCGAGCAGGAGATCCTGCGCCTGCGGGACAGCAAGCTGGGCGACTTAGAGCGGATCGGGCGTGGTATCGAAAATACCATCCGTCATCTGCGCCAGAACCTGGCGGACGTGGACGCGACCATCGCCGCGTACCGGGACGATGGGCGGGCGCCACCGGCCGTTGTGCTGGAGCGTCGGGCGAGCACCGAAGACGACTTGTCCGAGCAGCTCGAGTTCGCGGCGCGCATTCGCGCCGAGCATGCCGAGATCGTCGAACGTTTCGCTGCCGACCTCAACCGCTACCGGCTGCTGACCGGCAGCCTGCGGACCACCGCCCATCCATGACGGGTGGGCCGGCTCAGCCGGCCTGCGTCATCAGTCGCAGCCACTGCCGGTACTGGCCGTGGGTGAACACCTCGTCGTCGATGTCACCGGTACTGACCTGCGGCGCCAGGCCCAGTCGGCGGGCGTTGTCGTCGGCGCCCTGCAGCTGGCGCGCGGCGCCGCGGAAATGCCCCTGTAGATACGGCTGACCGGTGGCGGTGAAACCACGCTGACAGGCCTCCATCACGGACTGATCGTCCGGCGTGGCCATGCCGGCCGGGCCCAGGAAGTCCTCGAACTGGCGCAGGCGTCGTTCGCGTGCCGCCGCGGGTTCGCCCTTGGGAGCAACGCAGTAGACCTCCACCAGGGTCCTGTCCACGGCCAGCGGATGCACGATGCGCACCGTGCTGGACGACTGGTCCATGAGAAGCAGGTTCGGGAAGATGGCGAGATTGCGGATGGCGTCGATCATCCACTGCGCCTGATCCGGGCCGAACTCGCGCGTGATGCGCTCACGCTGGAAACCCAGCGGCCGTTCGTCGCCATTGGGCATGAGCGCCCAGTCCATGATGTGGCCGTTCTCGAACTGGTAGCAGCCACCGGGCAGGCTGGCCATCTGTGTCGGATCGATGGTCTTGATCGTGTTTCCGGCCTTTTTCTGGCGCTCGACGATCAGCCCGATGTAGTTGGTGTGCACCGGGAAGAAGTGATAGCCGTCGATGTTCTCGAGCTGCATCTTCCAGTTGGCGTTGCAGGTGTAGCGGATGCCGCCGCGCACCAGCTCGAGGCCGTCCGGCGACTGGTCGGCCATGGCGTCGATGACGCGCGCGGCGCCGCCCAGGTGCTGCTCGATTGGCTCTACGGCATCGTTCAGGCTGCCGAAGATGAAGCCCCGGTAGACGCCTACCCTGACCTTGGCGAGGTCGTGCGACAGGGTCTCGAAATAGGCCGGATACCCGCCGCGTTCCTTGGCGTCCACGTTGACGCAGCGGCCGGCGCTGTCGTACACCCAGCCGTGGTACGGGCAGGTGAGGTGGCGCTTGTTGCCGCGCTTGCTGGCGGTCAGTTCGGCGCCGCGGTGCGAGCAGCTGTTCAGGAAGGCGTGCACCTGTCCGTCCTCGCCGCGCGTCACCAGCACCGGGCTGCGGCCGATGCGGGCGGCCACGAAGTCGTTGGCCTGCGGGATCTGGCTCTCGTGCGCCAGATAGACCCAGGTCGACTCGAAGATGTTGCGCATCTCGAGTTCGAAGATGGCCGGATCGGCAAAGATGCGCCGCGCCACCTCGAAGCGGCCTTCCTCCGGCCCGTCACGCACGCAGTCCAGCAATTCGGACAGGCTCAGGCCGGCGGCGTCGGTCATCTGGTCCATGGCGGTTCTCCTGCTCTTGGGTGCGGCGGGCGTCATCGCGCCCGCCTGATTGTTGCGGTGGGGGCTTCGGCTCAGCCCAGGGCGGCGATGATGTCGGCCGACGTGGCCACGTCGCAGCGCCCGGCCATGCGCTGGACGGTGATGTCGTGCGCTTCCTGCGTGGCGCACACGCAGCAGTCCTCGGCCAGGATGTTGCTGTAGCCGCGGTCATTGGCGTCCCAGGCGGTCGATTCCACCACCGCGTCGGTGCTGACACCGCTCAGGATGAGGTCGGTAATGCCCTGGCTGTCGAGCACTTCCTGCAGGCCGGAGCTGACGAAGGCGCTGAAGATGCATTTGTAGACGATGGTCTCGCCGGGCAGCGGCTTGACCAGATCGGCCGCGTCGCCACCCCAGGTGCCGCGCTTGCACACGTTGCCGCCGGACACCAGCTGGAAGAATGCGCCGCGGTGCGGCCAGCGCGGCTGGACGCCGGCTTCCAGGTCGATCAGCACGTGAATCACCGGCACGCCCTTCTCCCGGCAGGCATCCATCAGGCCGCGCAGCTTGTTAAGCATGTCCGTCTTCTGGATCATCCCGGCAAAGCCCAACTGCTGTGCCATGGGGGAATCGGGATGGGTAATGTCGTTTTGCACGTCCATGACCAGGAGGGCGGTCTTGGACTTGTCGATGGTCAGGGCCATGAAGGTTCTCCAGAAGTAACGCGGACGGAATGCCTGAACGGTCGGTCGGATTCTAGGTGCCGTCGGCTGGCGCGGCAATGGCGCCGGCGCCGCGCGGGGGGTGAGCAATGAGCGCCCTGCTGTGGCTGCTTGCGGTGTTGGCGGTCGCTTCCGTCGCCGCCTACCGCCAGCTCGGACGTACCGCGGCGGCCGTGGCCATCGGCGCCACTTTGCTGCTGGCCAGCGTGAGCGGCTGGAGCGCCTGGCTGGCGCTGCCGGCCTGGCTGGTGTGGGCGGCCTGGGTGGTGCTGATGCACGCCGATGGCCTGCGGCGCGAACAGATAACCTCGCGTTTGCTCGCGTTCTACCGCCGCCAGTTGCCGCCGTTGTCCGAGACCGAGCGCGAGGCGATGGCGGCCGGCACCGTGTGGTGGGAGCGCGAATTGTTCTCGGGCCGCCCGGATTGGAAGCGGCTCGAGGACATCGCTCCGCAAGCGCTCAGCGCGCAGGAGCAGGCCTTCCTGGACGGGCCGGTGGAACGGCTTTGTGCGTTGCTGGACGACTGGCGCATCACCCACCACGATGCCGATCTGCCGCCCGAACTGTGGCAGATGCTGCGCGAGGAAGGCTTTTTCGGCCTGATCATCCCGCGCGAGTTCGGCGGCAAGGGCTTCAGCCACCGCGCCCACTCGGCGGTGGTGATGAAGCTGGCCAGCCGCAGCGTGACCGCCGCCATCACGGTGATGGTGCCCAACTCGCTCGGCCCGGCCGAACTGCTGCGTCACTACGGTACGCCGCAGCAGCGTGAGCACTACCTGCCGCGCCTGGCGGGGGGGCAGGAGATTCCGTGCTTTGCGCTGACCGGCCCACAGGCCGGATCGGACGCCGCCGCGGTGCCGGACGTTGGCGTGGTGTGCCGCGGCGAGGTCGACGGGCGTGAGGTGCTCGGCGTGCGCCTGACCTTCGCCAAGCGCTACATCACCCTGGCGCCGGTGGCGACGCTGATCGGCCTGGCCTTCCAGCTGCGCGACCCCGACGGCCTGCTCGGGGGCGAGGTCGAGCGCGGCATCACCGTGTTGTTGCTGCCGGCCGACACGCCGGGGGTACGGCGCGGCGATCGGCATCTGCCGCTGGACGTGCCGTTCCAGAACGGCCCGCTGTTCGGTCAGGACGTGTTCGCACCGCTGGAGTGGATCATTGGCGGCGAGGCGGGCATCGGGCGCGGTTGGCAGATGCTGGTCAGCTGTCTGTCCGAGGGGCGTGGCATCTCGCTGCCGGCGCTGGCCACCGGCGTGGCCAAGGTGGCGGCGCGGCACACCGGTGCCTACGCCCGGGTGCGCGAGCAGTTTGGCGTGCCGATCGGCCGCTTCGAGGGCGTGCAGGAGGCGCTGGCGCGTATCGGCGGGGGGCGGTGTCCGAACCCTCGACCGTCACCGCG